>Ga0326727_10000173_pt1 | contig 276945 bp, 244 predicted proteins | sample MB2enrmetagenome_FD_207643 | JGI IMG/M metagenome (GOLD analysis project Ga0326727, IMG submission 207643) | Lab enriched peat soil microbial communities from McLean, Ithaca, NY, United States - MB29MY | ecosystem: Environmental > Terrestrial > Soil > Wetlands > Peat | place: USA: New York... | reverse complement strand
TTCCATCGGCTCCACGGGGAGCGCGAGCATTTTGTTTTTCGGCCGCTATGACGGAACCTTCAAGGACCTTTCGGTCATTGCGCACGAAGGCGGACATGCAGTCCATCGCCAGCTTATGAGTGACAATGGCGTGCCGCCGTCTTACGGGAACGGCCCGCACTTCCTCTTCGAGTCATTCGCGGAGTTCAATGAGTTGCTCCTGGCTGACTTTATGGCGGAGCGCGCCGGCACGCCAGAACTGAAGCGCTACTATCGCGAGCGTTGGATGAGTATCAAGGGTCTAGACGAGTTCTACGGCGCGCAGGACGCATTGCTGGAACAGGCCGTCTACGACGGCGTGGCGGCCGGCACAGTTCGGAACGCTGATGATCTCGACAATTTAACGGTGAGGATTGATGGCCAGTTCTCGCAGTTCCCCGCTTCAACGCCGGAGTTGCGCGCTCGTTGGGCCACGCTCTCCCTGATGTATGAGGACCCGCTCTACGATGTGAACTATGTCTACGGTGGACTGCTGGCTCTGAAGTACTATGATCTCTACGCGACTAGGCGAGAATGGTTCGTACCGCGTTACATCGCGCTGCTTAAGAATGGGTTCAACCAACCACCCGCACAATTGCTCGATCAGTTCCTGGGCATCGATCTTTCCGGGCCGGAGCTCTTGAACGGCGACTTGGAGTTGTTAAGTCGTCGACTGGATCAACTAGACGTGAACCCCACCGGAAAATGATCGCCTTGGAGGGGCATCGCGAACATCGCGCCCTTACTTCTTGCCGTTCTCGCCTTCCTTGAACATGTACTTGATGGCGGGCTTGTAGATCATCAGGTTCGCGGCGCCGTTGCGGTTCAGCTTGATGCAGTTCTTGTCGTACCACTCGATATAGCCGTGGACTTCCTCGCCATCGCGCAGGACGATGACCATGGGAGTCTTGGACTGCATCTGCTTCTGGTAATAAAAATTTTCGGCGTTGGTCTGCTCGGTGGGCGCGGTCTTCCTGGCTGGCGCGCTGGAACGGTCGCGGTCCCTATCCCGGTCTCTGCGTTCGGGGGGCGTGTGGTTGGGCCCGTGGTTGTTGTGGGCGTGGTCGGCGGCAACGCGATTGAGGGTTGGCCGGATCAGCTTGCGGTTGGCAAAGCTTTCCTGATCCGCGGATTGTTCGGTTGGCATGGAGTCGAGCGTATCTTTCAAATCGCACCACCTGCGCGCTGGGCGGGCAGAATATGCCACAACACTTGAGCCTGTGCTAGTGGGTCCAGAGGTGTGAACTGAGGGTTACGGTATCACAGCGGGCAGGGGATGACAATGATTTGTGCAGTGCCTTTGTGTGGCCCGCCAAGAGACAACCCGATTTCAGGAGACCCGTTCGAGCGCGGTGGCGAAGGCATCGAGTGAGAGGGAACGCAACAGGTTGCGGCGCAGGCCGCGTTCAACTTCACCGAGACCTTCCGCGGCATGCTGCAACCAGGCAAAGTCGGTGGCTTCAGACATCTTTTTGAGCTCGCCCAAAATGTCCGTATTGCGAATCAGTTGCTCGGCGCCCGATTGCAAGAACATCAGGTCTTCGAGCAACGCGTAGAGGGTTCGGAGGAGGTTGTCGATTTTCTCGCGGCCTTCGGCACCGGAACGGTAGGTCTCGGTGGTTTTGAACAGATTCGTATGATCGCCAGCGCCGAGCGCGGACCTCAGCATGATGAGGGCATGGCTGCGAGCGGCGATATAACTTTCGAGATTGAGGGACAAGGCGCGTCCCAGGGCGCCTTCGCTGAGACGGGCGACCAGCGCGCGCTGCTTTGGGTTCCATTCGGGGCGAAGTTTCGCGAGCCGGGACTCGACTTCGGACGCAGCCAGCGCGCCGAGGTGAAAGGTCATGGAACGGGAACGAATGGTAGGTAGCAACTCGCCGGCGTTTTCCGTGAGCAGAAAAATGGTTGCGAAATCGGGGGGCTCTTCCAGAACCTTGAGCAGTGAATTGGCAGCTTCTTTCATGAAGGCCGAACCGGTGAAGACGTAGACACGTTCGCGAGCTTCGCCGGGGCGATAGTAGATGGTGTCGATGACGTGGCGAACCTGGTCGACCTTGATCATCATCTGCGGGGGATCGGGCGGGATGATGAGCACGTCGGGGTGAGTTTGCACGAAGAGCCGGGTATCTTTTTTGTCGCTGTCGCGGAGATTTTCGCGAGCTTCGACGGCTTCGGCGAAGCGTGCGTCGAGGTCCGCGGACTGGGCAATGCGGGTGCAGTTGGAGCAGCGCCCACAGAAATCGGGTAAGCCGTCCCCGTTAGTCGAGGGCTGTTCCAGACAATTCATGGCGCGGGCGAGCATCAGAGCGAGGGTGTACTTGCCTGCCCCGTGTGCCCCGGAAAGAATAACGGCGTGGGGAAAGCGATCGCGCGCGAGCATTTCGCGGAGGCGATGGATGGTTTCCGGGTTGCCGGCAAAATCGGTAAAAGGCATCGGGTGAATTTTGTAATCCGGTAATCGGGTAATTTTGTAATTTGAACCCCGCCTTGATGGCGAGTTTCAAATGAGCAAGTTACAAAACTGCACATTACCCTTAGACCTTCAGTTTCTTCCGCACCAAGTCCATAATAACCGCATGGGTCTCGGCGGGTGTGCCCCGGGCGTTTATGATGTGCACTCGCTGTGGTTCGCGAGCCGCGATGGCCAGGTAAGCGTGGCGGACCCGTCCGAAGAAAGCGCGATTTTCCTGTTCGAATCGATTTTCGTCCTTTTCCGATATTTTTTCAGAGCGGGCGCTTCTGTGTTTCCGATTGCGCCGCCGGGCGCGTTCCAGGCTGAAGGCAACGTCATTGTCGAGCAGGATCGTGAGGTCGGGCTGCAGGTTGCCACAGAGGATTTCGTGCAATTGCAGCACGGCCTTCGGCCCCAGCTTGCGGCCTCCACCTTGATAGGCTTCGGTTGAATCGGTGAAGCGATCGCAGAGGACGATGCGACCTTCGGCGAGCGCGGGCAAGATGATTTCGTGAATGTGCTGGGCGCGGGAAGCGAACATGAGAGCCATTTCCGTGAGCGGTGAAAGGCCGGAAGTGGCCGAGTGTAGGAGCACTTCGCGAATTTTTTCTCCGGCCGAGGTTCCGCCGGGTTCGCGGGTGATGGTGACGGAGAGGCCGTGGGCGCGCAGAGAGCGCGCCAGTTTCTCGACTTGGGTACTCTTGCCGCTGCCATCGAGACCTTCGAACGTTATAAATTTTCCGCGCGCGGCCACGTCAGAAATGATAGCAGGCGCGCGGCCAGCAACCAGTTAACGAGGGTTGTGTAGTTTTCCGCTGGCGGCGAACCGACCCGGCGGGCTGATATATTGCTGATATATCGACCAACGGTTCCATCCGCTTCGCAGTGGCCGACTCGAAAATCTGGAGGAGTAATGGGCTCGCAGTTTGTGTTGAGGAAGCGTCTGTGTGTCGCAATTTATTTGTTGTTGCCGCTTTCATTATTTGGCGCAAATGGTCCTTTAGTCACGCTCGCGGTAGACGCCTCGGAAGCGCCGCGCAAGATCTTCCACGCGGAATTGCGCATTCCGGCCAAGCCAGGCACACTCACGCTCTATTATCCGAAATGGATTCCGGGGGAGCACGGTCCGACCGGGCCGATCACGGACTTGACCGGTCTGAAGTTCACGGCGAGCGGTAAGACGTTGCCTTGGCGGCGCGATCTGCTCGACGGTTTCACTTTTCATGTGGAAGTCCCGGCGGGCGAAAACGAAGTCACCGCGAATCTCGATTACGCGTCGCCTGCCTCCTATGAGCCCGGCTACAGCGCTGGAATGGCGGCGACAGAGAAGTTGTATATCGTCAACTGGAATACGCTTTTGCTCTATCCCGCGGGCTACGGTTCGGATCAACTAACGTACAGCGCGAGCTTACGATTGCCCGCGGGATGGAAATATGGGACATCACTGCATGTTTCCGATCATGTTTCAGACCAGGTGAGCAATCGCAACAGTAACGAGATTCATTTTGCGCCGGTTTCTCTCACCATGTTGGTGGATGGTCCCGTGATCAGCGGCGAATACGTGAAGGTGGTGCCGCTGACTCCGGTCGGAGAAGATCCTCCCGCTGAACTCGATCTTGCGGCGGACAGCCCGGCCGCGCTCGATGCTCCAGAGGAAGTCTGGGAGCATTACCGGAATCTGGTCAAGCAAGCGGGCATTCTGTTCGGGGCGCGGCACTACCGCGACTACCATTTTCTTCTGACCCTCAGCGATCATGTCGCGCATTTCGGGTTGGAGCATCACGAATCGAACGACAGCCGGGTTGAGGAGCGGGCACTGATCGAGGAAGACAGCCGGAAAATGAGCGCTGGCCTTCTGCCGCACGAGTATGTTCATTCGTGGAATGGGAAGTACCGGCGTCCGGCGGATCTGGCGACGCCGGATTACGAACAGCCGATGCAGACCGACCTGCTGTGGGTGTATGAAGGCCTCACTTCCTACCTGGGCGATATGCTCACCGCGCGCAGCGGCGAGCGCACGCCCGCATTGGCGCGGGAAGCGCTGGCGCAGATTGCGGCGGACCTGGATCATCGTTCGGGACGGGTATGGCGCAATCTGCAGGATACGGCGGACGGCGTTCCGAATTTGCAGGAAGCTCCGCGAGGCTGGGAAGATTATCGCCGTCCGCTCGATTATTACGACGAAGACGTGCTGAACTGGCTGTGGGCGGATGTGATCATCCGGCAGCAAACCAAGGGCGCGAAGTCGTTGGACGATTTCTGCAAACTGTTTCACGGGGCACCGAGCGGTCCGCCAATGGTAAAGACGTACACCTTCGACGATGTCGTGAGCACGCTGAATCAGATTAGTCCTTACGATTGGCGCGGATTCTGGACGGAGCGTCTTACCAATCATGGTCCGGGCGCCCCGCTCGGCGGCGTCGAAGGAAGCGGATGGAAACTGGCCTACGACGACACTCCTTCGGAACTGAATCGCGCCGAAGACCGTGACGGGAAGAATATTAACGCGCAGTACTCGGTGGGGCTGTTTCTGGGGAGCGACGGTGTGATTCGAGACACGGTTGAAGGGATGGTAGCTGCGAAGGCCGGGATCGGGCCCGGGATGAAGATTGTCGCCGTGAATGGGCGCAGATTTTCTTCTGATGTATGGCGCGATGCCCTTCGAGCCGCCAAGACCAGTCCGCTGGCGATCGAGCTGATCGTAGAGAACACGGATTATTTCCGGGTGGTGAAACTCGATTACCACGGGGGCGAGAAGTATCCACATCTGGTGCGAGACGAGTCGAAGCCGGATCTACTGACAGAGATCTATCGGGCGAAGTAGGCGAGTGCTACGTCTGAGATCGCCGGCATCAGCTCTCCGTCACCAGAAATCTCTTCGGGAGCGGGGTCCAGCATAAAGCCCAGCACCTCCTGCGGAATCGGCGCGCTCCACACCGGCGAAAAAGACTGACGGTGTAATGGCGAGGGACCGTGCTCGCGCAGAGCGGCTAAGTGGCGAGGCGTGCAGTATCCCTTATTCGAGGCCAGGCCGTACATGGGGAAAACGGGATCCCATGCTGAAATCATGCGGTCGCGCTCGACTTTCGCGATAATAGAAGCGGCGGCGATGGAGGCGGAAAGCGCATCGCCGTGAATGATCGGTTGCTGGGGAAGTTCGCAGTCGAGTTTGACGGCGTCGACTAAGAGATAACCAGCCGGCGGCGTCAGTTGCTGGACGGCGTGAAGCATGGCGAGGCGCGAGGCCTGATAAATATTAATTTGATCGATACGGGCGGAATCGACGGCGGCAACGGTCCAGGCGATGGAATGCTGGCGAATCAGAAGAGCCAGTTCTTCGCGGCGCTCAGCGGGCAGCAATTTCGAATCGCGCAACCCACGAATGCGGTATGCCGGGTCGAGAATCACCGCAGCCGCTACGACTGGGCCGAAGAGCGATCCACGGCCGACTTCATCGACTCCGGCCACGAACTGGACGCCGCTGGCCCATGCCCGCTTTTCAAAGTTCAAGGTGCAGCGCAGTTTTTTCAGTAACCGCAATTTGGCGGCGGAGGCAGACACCTCGCCTGCTTTGGTCTTCCCGGATGTGCTGGTCAGCTTGGACACGGATGATCAGAATCTTCGCCGAAGACGAAGCAGGAAGCAACAGCAGACTTTCAGTCGCTCTGTGGAAGCGGGGCTTCGCCCCGCTAAGACGGGACAAAGTCCCGTCCCCACACGAAAATTATTGTTGCTGTTCGACTTCCTTCAGTCGAGCGGCCTTGCCCTTGAGCCCGCGCAGGTAATAGAGCTTGGCGCGGCGGACCTTGGCGGAACGCACGACGTCAATCTTGTCGATGACCTTGGAGTCGATGGGGAAAATACGCTCCACGCCCTGACCAAAGCTGATTTTGCGGACGGTAAAGCTCGGTTGCGCGCCGCGCTTGCGGGCAATGACGACGCCTTCGAAAGCCTGCAGGCGTTCTTTTTCGCCTTCTCTGATTTTCACTTGAACTTTAACCGTATCGCCGGGACCAAACTTCGGGATGTCGGTACGGCGTGATTTTGCCAACAATTTTTCGATAATCGGATTGCGCATAACGTTTCCTTCCTGATTCCTTCCGTTGATCTTATCGAGAGACGGAGATTGCCCTCTGTCTCGTTCACACGTTCTCGGCCCGTTTGATCTGGGCCAGCAATTCCCTGTCTTCCGCCGTCAACAGCGCCCGCTCCAGCAAGTCAGGACGGTTGCGCAGCGTTTTTGCCAAAGCCGTTTTCCGTCGCCAGTTCCGGATCTGCTCGTGGTTGCCGTTCATCAGCACTTCCGGTACCGCCATGCCCCGAAAATCCGCGGGCCGAGTGTAATGCGGATAGTCGAGCAATCCGCCGGAAACGCAGGTCGAACTCGGGCCGTCCTCCAACTCGACGGACTTCGCAACCGAGTCACAATCCGCATCCGTGAAAGACTCTTGTCGCGTCGAATTCTGATTGCCGACCGCGCCCGGGATCAGCCGCACGACCGTGTCTACAATCACTGCTGCGCCCAGTTCGCCACCACTCAGTACATAGTCGCCGATCGACACTTCGCGATCCGCCAGGTGCTCGCTGATGCGTTCGTCGACTCCCTCGTAGCGTCCGCAGATCAGGACGATCCGTTCAACCGCGGATAATTCAGCCGCCAGCGATTGGTCGAGCTTGCGACCCTGTGCGGACAGCAGAATCACCGATTGCTTCGCGCCCGGGTCTAAGCGGACTTCACGAGCCATCACGTCGCCGAAAGACTCCAAACATTCAAAGATCGGTTCCGGCTTCAGGACCATGCCCGCGCCTCCGCCAAACGGGCGGTCATCCACGGTGCGGTGCTTGTCTTTCGTGAACACCCGCAAGTCGTGAATGTTGATTTCCGCCAGGCCCACTTCGCGCGCCCGGCGGACAATTCCGTAATCCAGTGGTCCGCGAAAGAAGTCGGGAAAGATCGTGAGAATGTCGATCTTCATCGCGGAACCGTCATTGGTGGTTCGTCGCCGGTCGTTCGCTAGCCCTTTCACCGCCGAGACGCAGAGGGTCGCTGAGCAAGGCATTTAGATCAACCACCCGCGCCTTGCGCATGACGAACTGCCAACGACGAGTAAACCGCTACTAACGACTTCTTTCTTTCTCTTCTTTCGCGAGTGGTGCGTTTACTTCGAGCAAGCCTTCCGGCAACTTCATTCGGACCAATCTCCGCTCCAGATCCAACCCTTCGAGGTACGCCTCAGCGAAAGGGATTTCGTAGGGAAGCTTTCCCGCCTGCTGTTTACTGCTGACCACCAGCAGCGGTGCTTCGCCCGCACCGAACTGCACGTCTTTAATCTCGCCAATCTCGCGCTCGCCGTCGAACACGGTGCAGCCGATCAGGTCGCTCAGGTAGGTCCAACCCGGCTCCAACTCGGCGCGTTCGCTAAGCGGAAGCTGAAGTTCGGCGCCCAGCAGGGGCTCGGCATCGGAAATGGTATCGATGCCCTGAAACTTCAGTACCAGAAAACTCTTGTGCGGCCAAAAATCCGCAACCGTAACTTCGCGGCGCTGCCCGTCTCTCGGAAGCGCCCACAGCCGCATATCCTGCCGGAAACGGTCCGGAATACCGGTATGCAGCTCGACCGCTACTTCACCGCGTCGTCCCTGCGTCTTGATGACGACCGCCAGGGTAATCCACTCGCCGCTTGCGTCCGATGCCGCTATTCGATGATCTCCAAAGCGTAGCGCTTGTTCAGCTTCGAACCTGCCGCGCTGAGCACGTTGCGCAAAGCGCGGGCCACGCGGCCAGAGCGCCCAATGACCTTGCCCAAGTCGGTCTCGGCCACTTCGAGCTCGATCACGGTTTCGTCGCCATCTTCGTACTCGTCAATAAAAACCTCGCCTTTGGCCTCGACGATCGCCTTGGCGATGTACTCAATCATGATGCGCGGGCTGGCGCTGGGCTCGATCATTACTGCTCCTGAATTGGCGAGTGTAAGTGCGACTACGCGACCGAAGCGGCCGCAGCCGGCGCGGGGGAAGCAAGCAATTTTCTGACCCGGTCCGAGAGCTGGGCGCCTTTCGAAACCCAGTGCTCAATGCGCTCTCGTTTCAGGTCGAAAGTGGCCGGATTGGTGCGTGGATTGTACGTGCCCACGACTTCCACCGGACGGCCATTACGAGCGTGCTCCTTCTCAATCACCACCACTCGGTAATACGGTTGTTTGCGCGCACCGAAGCGCGCCAGTCGGATCATTAACACAGACTTCAGTATCCTTTGCCCGGAAGAGTCCGGCGAAGTAAAGACAAACCATTATTATGCCGGAGGTTAGCCCTTTTCGCAAATGCGAGTCTCGCGTGGTGATGTCAAGCGGCTTGTGTAAGGGGGTGATGTCAAGCGGCTTGTGTAAAAAGGTTGAAGGTGCGATTTTCCACCGCTTGCCACGTCTGGCGTGCCCTACGATACCACCGGCATGTCGGCCCCTTGCTTCACCTTGGTTCGTGAGATGCGCGGCGCCTACAATCATCGCCTGCGTCTAGTGCAGTCGGCTCGGCTTCGCGGCATCAAGCCCACCGCCCGTCTGTTTCAGACGACCGTTCCCACCTTGTGGTTGCGCCGCTATCAGCAGCACGGCCTCATCGAAGTTTCTCGCGCTCCCCATCACCCGCCCCGCAAAAACTCCCGCCGCCATCGAACAGCAGGTGGTTGGTTTGCGCCAGCAGTTGTTCACCTTCGGGGCTCGCCGCCTCATCCGCGCGTGCCCCGGTCTGCTCAAGAAACGCCAGCGCAAATAGCGCGGGATGTCGTTGAGATCCCTAGTGTCGGCGGAGATTGGCTGAAAGGCGCGCTAGGTGGCGGGAAGCTGGTATCGCGACGGGGCCTTGCCCCGTCGGGCAGGGCCCAAGAACTCAATTCGGGTCTAGAATAGAGATGACTTGGAGGTTTTTATGCGCATTGGAAGATACGAGAGTTCGGACGGTACGACCGGCACGGCCATCAGCTTTCTCCTGATTGGACTGGGCGTTGGGGCCGCGCTCGGCCTGCTGCTTGCTCCCAAGACTGGGCGGCAATTGCGAAAAGACCTGCGCCGGTCCTATGACGATGCCCTCGAAACCGCTTCGGACTGGGCCGAAGAAGCCAAAGACCGTCTCGACGACGTCGTCGAAAAAAGCGGCGACTTCGCCGATGGCGTGCGCGCTAAAGCGAAGCCGCTAGGCGATCTGCTGCGCCGCCCCTAAGTTTCGCCGCGTGGCCGTCCTTGGCTGGTCGTTGCTCGCCGGGATTACGGCGCTGGCGTCGTTTCTTCCTCCAGTGTGCGCTTCTTCTTGTGCACGTTGCGGATGACAATGCCCACCGAAACGCGAAAGTTGTCCTGCTTCTGCTTGAACGAATGAAACGCCGTGCCCGTTTGCAGGTAGTCGGCCTTTATCCGCAGCGCGAATCGCGCATTAATTTTGTGGTCGATGCCCGCGCCCGCCACCAGCGCGCGGCCTGAGCTGACTTCCGAGTCGGGAGGACCGATGGGAAAATTCTCCACTCCCCGAGTCCCCGAATGTCCGTACATAAGCTCGCCAAAGGGCGTCCAGTTCACGTACTTGCGCCGAGAAAATTGTGCGCCGAAAAGAAAGTTGTAGGCTCGCGTGTCCACGTTAAACGTGGGCCCGGTGCAGTTCGGCTGGCAGGGGTTAATGGGAAATGGCGCAGGCACCGCCACCGGAATCTTAGAGGTTCCGAAAAATTGTCCCCCCTCGAACACGAACCCGAGCCAGCGCGCCGGGTTCAGGGCGAGAGAAGTGTCCCAGCCCGGCAGTCCTGCCCAGTGTCCGGCATTGAAAAGTCCAGCCTCGGCATACGTGCCGCCGGCAAAGAACTCGATGCGCGGGTACGAGGGCGGCGGCGGGGACGGTGGCGCTGGCGCCGGGGTGGGAATCGGAACCGGTTCGTTGGCCGCCCCTGGCGCCTGGGCTTGGCCGGTAGTGGTGGCTGGAGTTGAAGCCTGTGCCCACGAGATCACACACAGCGCAGCCACGCTGGCCAAGACTCCCAGGTATCTCCTCACGATTCCTCCTTGACGTAGTTGCCCGTGCTCCAACTTGGATGCGCCCGACAAACTATTGAGTATACCGTGCATGGCCGGTGCTTTGATCGGGTGGCGCGGACACTCTTGTCCGCGAGCGTTGGACCGCAGTTCTTTCGATACAATCGAAGCGGCAAAGTGAAACCAAGTTAAAAGCGATGGAAATCAAGCTCACCGAAACCGAAGTTCGCGTGCTGGGCTCCCTGGTGGAAAAAGACATCACCACGCCCGAGTACTACCCGCTCTCGCTGAACGCGCTGGTGAACGCCTGCAACCAGAAGACGAATCGCGATCCCGTGATGCAGTTGGACGAAGATGCGGTGCGCGAGGCGCTTGACGGACTTCAACAACATCGCATGGCCGGCCCCGCCCGCGGCGCCGAGAGTCGCGTGACCAAATACGAGCAGCGCCTGCAGGAGGTTTTTAACTTCACCCGGGCGGAGACTGCCGTGCTCTGCGTTCTGCTGCTGCGCGGTCCCCAGACACCCGGCGAACTCCGCGGACGGTCCGAGCGCCTGCACCGCTTCGAAACACTCGACGACGTGCAGTCGGCGCTCCAGAAATTGATGCAGCGGGACCCACCGCTCGCGAAAGTCCTGCCCCGGCAGCCCGGGACCAAAGAGTCCCGTTATGCTCATCTGCTTGCCGGGGACGTGGTGGAAGTCGAAGCGCCCGTGCATGGCATTGCCGCGGCTGAGAGCAGCCCTGCGGATGCGGAGCGCATGGCACGGTTGGAACAAGACGTGGCGGAGTTGAGGCGGGAAGTGTCGGACATGAAGGATCACCTGGAGAGGTTTCGGAAACAATTTGAATGAAAGCCCCCCCCGACTGTGCCAGGAAGTTCGCCCGAATTTCCCCTTGCGACCCAGTGCCTCCCGTGGTTGGTCAAGTTCTTCTTATTTCTCTGCGTCTCGGCGGTGAACCCTATAGCACCCTCTCCTGCGTATAGCCCGCCGCGCCCAGAGCGGAGATGATTTCGGCAATATGATCTGGCCCGCGCGTTTCCATCGTGATCTCAATCGCGGTCTCGCCCAGGCCCACGCCGTGATAGGCGCGGTCGTAGTCAGTCTCGACGATATTGGCGCGATGTTGCGCCAGAATCGAGGTGAGCCGATTGAGCGCTCCGGGATAGTCGGGCAGGTGGACGCGCAGGCGGACGAGACGTCCGTCTTTGACCAGGCCGCGCTCGATGATTCGCGACAGCAGCGTGACGTCGATGTTTCCGCCGCAGACCAGCACCGCGACTCTTTTCCCTGACAATGGCAGTTTGCGGTTGACCAGGGCGGCGAGGGCTGCAGCGCCCGCCCCTTCGGCCAGAGTCTTTTCGCGCTCCAACAGCAACAGGATGGCGTTGGCGATTTCCTCTTCTTCGACGGTAACGATGTCATCCACGTACTTCTGCACCAGCGGAAGGGTGCGCTCGCCGGCGCGGCGCACTGCAATGCCATCCGCGATCGTAGACGCGCCCTTCAGCGTCACGGGCTTGCCTTCGGCGACGGCAACCTTCATGGATGGCAGCCGCGTGGGCTGCACTCCAAAAACCTGAATCTTCGAATTCGACTCTTTCAGCGCGCAGGCGATGCCGCCGATCAGGCCTCCACCGCCGATCGGAACGACAACCGCTTCGAGATCGGGATGCTGCTCCAGAAGTTCCAGGCCGATGCTGCCCTGCCCCGCGATCACCGCATCGTCATCGAAGGCGTGCACAAACGTCAGCCCCTCCGCCTGACTGCGACGCACCGACTCTTCGAAGGCCTCGTCATAGTTGGCGCCGTGCAGCACCACGTCGGCCCCATAACCGCGCGTCGCCGAGACCTTGATCAGGGGCGTGGTCAGGGGCATGCAAATCTGGGCGCGAATGCCGAGCTTGCCGGCGTGGTAGGCCACACCCTGTGCGTGATTTCCGGCTGACGCCGCAATGACGCCCTGGGCGCGTTCTTCCGCGCTCAGCGAAAGCAACTTGTTGAGCGCGCCCCGCTCTTTGAAAGAGCCCGTCCGTTGCAGGTTGTCGAGCTTCAAATAAACCTGGTTGCCGGTGGACTCCGAAAATGTCTCCGAACGCGCACAGGGCGAAAGGTAGATGGAGCTGCGAATGCGGCGCACGGCCGACTGGATGTCGTTGAGCGTGATCATTTTTCTCTACCGTGCCTGACTGCTCTGCATGCAAGGTTGGCAACATCTTACCTGAACCCGCCTTTGGTACCTGCGCTTTTGGCGACCGGGCCGCCCCGCTGGCCACTGCAAGAAACGAAAGTGAGTCATGGCAAGTCGCCCAATTACGACTTCCGTAATGGCCCTATTAGTTGAGGGCGTGGCCCTTTCGAAACCTAGGCAAGCTTCAAATAGCCGGTCAGAATGGGGTTTTAGAGGAGTTCATCCCTGGGACTCATGCCTACATCGATCAGTGCCGTTCCCGCGCCTCCTCCCGCTCACCGAAAGACGGCTGCGCGGGTCGCCCTGTTCGACCTGCCCGAGGCCTCGGCCCAGATGGTGACGGAATGTTTCCGTCAATCCGGAATCGAAACCGTCTCTCTGGCACGCGCCGACGCGGCGCGATTGCAACACGAGAAGTTCGAGGCCTGTGTTCTGTCTCTGGAACAGGAAGCTGGCAGCATCATTGCGCTGGCGCGCGGGTCGGCATCCAACAGCCGGATCATCATTTATGGCCTCGGTGGGACGGCGCAGGAGGCCATGCGTTACTCCAAGCTATGCCTGAACGCGGTATTTCAGGAACCGTTGGAGCGCTCGGCGGCGATGAAACTGGTGCGCTCGACCAGAATGCTGGTGCTGCACGAATTCCGCCGCTATGTGCGGATCCCCGTGATGACGGAAGTTGCGATCGCGTTGGCCGACGGTGACCGCACCACTGCCACCAGCCAGGAGATCAGTTCGGGGGGAATGTCGCTCAAGGGCCATCACGCCCCCGAACTGGGAAGCCTGGTGGAGGTGTCGTTTTCTTTGCTGACGCTGCCGCGCGTCTGGGTGCGTGGACAGGTCACGTGGAAAAAAGCGAACAAGAGCTTCGGGATCCGCTTTGATGTCACCGACGAACGTCGCCAGCGCCTGAGAGATTGGATTGTGGCGTATCTGGAAGCGTAGGAACCGTTCGGTTCGTAGTCATCAGTGTTTCGCTCATTGTCCTGATTCCTGGCTACCTTAGCCGATTACCTTACCTGGCTTCGCCCAGCTACCCAGCTACAATGATCGGCGTGAGTTCTTTTTCCGCCGCCGTTGAGCCGGATCCGCCCGCGGTGGTGGAAACGGGCCGCTTCTCCCTGCGGCAGGAAATTCTTTTATGGCTCATCAGCCGCGCGGCCTATCTGGCGATTGGGCTGATTGGTCCGACCCTCCGCTATTCAGTTTCGTGGGAAGAACCGCCTTCTACGCCGGATGCGACGTACGAACAGCCGGTGATCTACTCCTTCTGGCACCGGGCCGTGTTTGCCAGCGCATGGCTATGGAGAAAGACAGGCATTCGAGTAATGGTGAGCCGGAGTTTTGACGGCGAATACATCGCCCGCACAATAGAAGAGCTTGGCTTTGTTGCTATTCGAGGATCGAGCAGCCGAGGTGGCGCGAGGGCGCTCCTCGGTCTGAGAAGCGAGTTGGAGCGGGGCTTTACGGTTGCGTTCACAATTGACGGTCCGCGGGGACCAAAATTTGTGGCGAAACCGGGCCCGGTGCTGCTATCGCGCGTGAGTGGATTGCCAATGGCGGCGTTCTACGTGGCGCTCAGCGATGCCTGGGTGCTGAATACGTGGGATGGCCTGATGATCCCAAAACCATTTTCAAAGGCGCTGGCGCGGATCGGCGCCAAGATGCAAGTTCCACCTAGAGCCCCGGAAACCGGTCAAGTCGAGGCGGACAAAAGCAACGATCCTCAGGCAGACGACGCTGATATGGCGGAATTCCAGCGTCAACTGCAGGCGGCGCTCGAACGCGTCACGCGCTTTGCCGAGGAGCACGTCGGTCAGGTAGGATCGGCGGAGTTTCCCATCATTAAGCAATAAGCAAGCGATGCCGTGCAGAGCTCCACACTCGTGCCCGCCAGTCCCCTTTCGCCCCTAGTCCACGAACATGCAATCTCCGTAGGAGTAGAAGCGGTAACCTGCCTTCACCGCATGCCGGTAGGCGGCCAGTACCGACTCCTGTCCGCCGAGTGCGCATACCAGCATCAGCAAGGTCGATTGCGGGAGATGAAAATTCGTCAGCAGCGCGTCCACGATGCGAAAGCGATAGCCAGGATAGATAAAAACGTCAGCCTCGCCATGCCCGGCTTCCACACGATCTTCGCCGGCACGTTCCGCGGCATACTCCAGCGTGCGGACCGTGGTTGTGCCGACGGCTACGACGCGGCGCTTCTCGGCCTTCGCCCGGTTAATCGCCTGCGCTGCGTGCGCCGGAACCTCATAGCACTCGCGATGCAGTTTGTGGTCTTCGACTTTTTCGACGCGTACCGGCTGAAAGGTGCCGAGGCCGACGTGCAAGGTGATTTCGGCAATTTCAATTCCGCGTTCGCGAATGCGATCGAGAATTTCTGGAGTGAAGTGTAGGCCTGCAGTGGGCGCAGCCACGGATCCCGCCGTCGAGCCCGGCGGCTGGGCGTAGATGGTCTGATAGCGGTCGCGGTCGGCGGCCTGATCATCGCGATTGATGTAAGGAGGCAGGGGAACGTGTCCGATGCGCTCGACGCGGGCAAAGAAGTCTGACACTGTCGCAAATCGGATGAGGCGCTGTCCAAAGGTGCCGCGTTCGGTGACCTCGGCTTCCAGTTCGGGCGCAGCACCGGTGGCGGGGTCGCCAGGCGCAGAACCAAAGTAAAGCTTTTCACCGACGCCGATCTTGCGGCCGGGCCTTACGAGACACTCCCACTCATTCGGGTTGCTGGAGACCTGGCGGGTGAGCAGAACCTCGATGCGTCCGAGGAGAAAATTCTGTGCTGGATTCCCCGGGCTCAGAGGCTGAATTCGCTGTCCGCTGCGGTGGCCGTAGAGGCGGGCGGGAAAGACTCGCGTGTTGTTCAGGACGAGCAGGTCGTCGGGCCGGAGGAGGTCGGGGAACTCGCGAAAGGCGCGATCGTCCCAACGCCCAGCCAGTCGATTGAGGTGCAGCAGGCGCGATCCGGCGCGGTCCGCCAGCGGTTCCTGTGCGATCCGTTCGGGCGGCAGGTCATAGTGGAAGTCGAAGACGAGCATTAACGTTGAGAAGATTATAGAGATTGAAGTGTAAAGGCGGCGGGGTCATGCGGGCGATGGGCGACGCCTCGCCCGTCCAACAGGATCGCGGCCGGGCGGGGACCGCGCGGCACTCCATGTCGCCAGCGTTTTTTTACGCATTTTTGACCTTATGGTGGTTGTAAGGCTTCCGAGGCGTGCTGTACCATGACCGATCAGGGATTCCATGGCCAGCGACCGACAGCATCGACTTGCAATTGTGGAGTTCGGCCGTTTGCTGCACGAAAACGGTTTTGTTGCGGCGACGGACGGCAATTTGTCGGTTCGTCTTGACGATCGGCGCCTGCTGGTGACTCCAACCTGCTTAAGCAAGGGCAGAATGCGGGCTTCCGACATGGTGATTGTGGACATGGAAGGGAAGCGGCTTAGCGGTAAGCGCCGAGTTTCGAGCGAACTCGGCATGCACCTGCTGATTTATCGTCTGCGTCCGGACGTGCATGGCATTGTTCACGCGCACCCGCCGACGGCTACCGGTTTTGCCGCTTCGGGTTACGATCTGAACCGTCCATTGGTCTGCGAAGTGGTCGTAGGATTGGGCTCGATTCCTCTGGCCCGCTACGGCACTCCGGGGACGCCCGAATTGACTGACGCTCTCGATCCCCTGATTCCGCACCATGACGCCATCCTGATGGCCAATCATGGAGTGGTCACGTTTGGGGCGTCGCTTGAGAGCGCCTACATGAAGATGGAAACGGTCGAGCACTTCGCGAAAATCGCGCTAGTCACGCACCTGCTCGGCAACGAGCAACCGCTCGGCGAAAAAGAAGTGGAGAAACTCCACCAGGTACGCCACCGCTACAACGGCGAAGGCATTTGCGTTCCGCCACGCCGTCCGGTGGCGGGGGACGATCTGCGATCCGAGAATTTGCGATCCGACGATCTGGAATCAGACCTGCAATTGAGCGGCGAGCCGAAACAGACTGCCAGCAGCCGGTAGAGTCACTCCCCTCCGATTCGAAATCTCATACCTGCACGAAAGTTCGCCCCCAAGGCCGGATAGCCCACCACTTCGTTGTAGTGCTGGTTGAAGGCGTTGCTGACATTCGCGTACGCGGTAATTCGCGAGCTGACGGCATACCACCCGCCGAGGTCAACGCGGGCGTAGCCGGCGGCGTGAAGGACGTTGTTGGGCGTGGACAGGAACGCGTCGTCCGGACGCCGGCCCACGAAGCTGCCTCCGAGATCTGCGCCCCAGCGGGGTCCCAGATAGCTGAGGAGCGTTGTTCCCGAATGCTTGGGGCGACGGAGCAAGGGATCTCCTGGAGCATAGGGAAAACCACACGGGCTTGCCTGCGTGCACGTCGGATTCTCGAGGGTCTCAGTCGAGGCGTAGGTGTAGGCCGTGGTCAGCGACCATCGCGAGGAGATTCTGCCTTGCAGCTCAAATTCGGCGCCCTGAGCAAAGGATTGTTCGAGGTTGAAGAACTGGTACTCGCCCGAAGGAGTAGGAATAGCTTCAATCTGATCATGGAAGAGATTATTAAAGTAGGTGGCGTCGAGGGTCCAGCGGCCGGCAAACAGCTTTTGATCTAAGCCCGCTTCAAAAGCTCGGGTGCGCTCCGGCAACAGGCCGTGGTTCGGGGCGTAGTAATAGCCAACATCGCCAAAAGTCTGGTAGAGCGCGGGTTCCATAAATCCGGCGGCGTAGGAAAAGCGGAGGCGCGTTCCGGAAAGCAGTTCTCCACCGCGTAACGCCAGAAGTGTGAGAGCAACTCGCGGCACGCCCGTGTTGCCGTATGCGCTGCTGTGGACGAAGCGCCCGCCTGCGATGGTCGAGAGCCTGCCCAGAGTGAACTGCTGTTGCAGGTATGCATCCTGATCCAAGCGCTGCCCGGGAGCCGGAGGAGGAGAATCCAGGTCGTTGACCACGCCGGTCTCATTCTCGATCCGGTATCCAAAGGTGCTGTGTGCCCATGTACGCTCGGAGTAATCGCCCTGATATTCAAGTCCCACGCGATTGACGTGGGTGTCATAGCTGTCCGGATAGTTATCGTAACTGGCAGGGTTGCTATTCAAGTTTACGTCGGTGTAACGGTAGAGGGAATCAAATGCGGTGAAGCGATGCTGCCATCCCGAAGGCGCCGTCATGGCAAGTTGCAGGCTGGCAAGAAGATTGTTCGTGTGCGACCATTCGCTGGGATCGGGAGCGAGAAGCGGAGCGCCATTGAAATCCCATTCGCCGGGCACGCCGGTATAGCTGTTGGAGTGGCGCAGGTGCAGGCGCAAAGAGACATCGTCTGTCAGCTTCATGCCGACGTTGGCGCCCTGCAGCGAATCGGAATAGTCGTTGTTGATGCCCTGTCCGTTGCTGTTGAACTGGTTGCCAAAGAAGTTATAGTCGAAGCGTCTGTGGGCGCCGGCCAATGATGCGAAGCCGTTGGCCGTGCCGAAGTTTCCGCCATCGGCGCCAAAACGAAGTTCGGGGACGGGAGTGCTACCGGTGCGCGTCCACACCTGCACGACGCTGGTCATGGCATCGGAACCGTACAACGTGCTTTGCGCGCCCCGCACAAATTCCAAGCGGTCCGCCTGGGCCAGCGGCAGAGTGCCAAAGTCGAATGTCTCGCCTGGGTTATCGATGGCAACGCCATCGACAATCACTTTGTTATAGGTGGATTCGCCGCCGCGAACGAACAGGGAAGAGAGTGCGCCGCGTTGCCCGGCAGTATTCACCACCGCGCCCGGCAGAAAGCGAATGGCATCGTCGGCAGCCACTGGTTGCATGGTCTCCAACTGCTGGCTGCTCAGGCTGTCAACATCGGCGCCGGCGGCCTGGCTTGGAACTGGAGTGCGGGTCGCGGATACCACCACGGTTTCCGCTGCCGTGGCCAACCGGAGTTTGATAGTGATGGCTTCGGTAGTTGCGGAAAGGTTCGCTGTCTCTGCCGCGAACCCTGGAGCCAGCACTTGGACCGTATAAGAGTAAGAGGTCGATGCGGCCTCGCGAAAAACTGCGAACCCCTCGGCGGACGTGCTGAGCACGGCCGCAGGAGCGGGCTTCCCCAGTTTGAGCAAGTGGACTTCGGCGCCCACCACGACGGCGTCTTGAGGATCGACCACTTTAATTCTGATTTCGGTTATCTTGCTTTGGGCGAAAGCCTCGGACGCCAGTGTGATGGCAGCGAGGTTTAAGAGAAAAAATACAGCCGAGAATACACAGGAAAACCGCATGCACGTCTCCTTTATCACGCGAAAGGTTTGGTGGGGACGGTTCACGCCGGTCTCCTGGCTCGCGAGTAAGGATGTGAGCTTGCACTCGATTGATCTTGCCCAATGAGCTTCACTCCAGCACCCGATTGCTACAACTGGCCTTCCCAGGTTGTCATTTCGAGACCTACCCAGTGACCGGTTGCGGTGTCCTCGCTTACAGTTGCGCGGCAGCGCGGGAATCTCACCCGCTTCCCATAGGGCAGCGTGTCGCCAGCCTACGATCATGCGCGAACCTTATTTTGATTTTGAGAAAGAGCAAAAAAAAGTAGAAACAGCAACCCCGCAAATCTACCGGGCTATCCAATCCAAAGTCAAACGCTGGAAAGAATGTAAACTTATTGCACTTTGATCCAGTCGAACTTGCGTTGCATTCTGTTCGCGATGGTCGTGATGGCCCCGTGTCCGGCCGTCATGGGGCAAAGGCAGACCAAGGCCGCATCCGCGAGCAAGCCCGCCGATCCGAGGGCGGATTCGCAACTCTATCGCAACGCCAGGTTCGCATTCCGTTACCAGATTCCCTACGGTTGGGTGGATCGCACCCAGCAACTACAGGAGGGCAATCCTGACCCGGGCAAGTCGGAAGTACTGCTCGCGGTTTTCGAACGCCCTCCGGAGGCGACCGGGAACACCGTCAACTCCGCCGTCGTGATCGCCACCGAGAGCGCAGCGTCATATCCCGGCGTCAAGAGAGCCGAAGACTATCTCGGCCCGCTCACGGAACTCGCGACCTCCAAAGGTTTCAAGGCTGTAGGCGACCCATACGCTCTGGAGGTTGAATCGCGACCATTGCTGCGCGCCGATTTCGTCAAGGCGCTCGGAGGCAAGGATGGAGGTAAAGATAAACTTGAGGATCAACTCACCATGCGACAGTGCACGCTGGTACTGTTCACGAAGGGGCAGATCGTCTCCTTTACATTCATTGCTGGCGGCGAAGAGGAACTGGACGATCTCATGGACAGTCTCCATTTTGGCGCCACTGGGACAGCCGCGGCCCCGTCCAAGCGCGCACCAACCCCGCTTCCGCACTGAGTCCGAAACCTGTCCGAGACATGGTCCCTAAGAACAACAAAAATCACGGTTTATGGTCTCGGTTCCAGATCCAAAAACGAGTATATTTTGTGCTAAAATAAAGCAAGCTCAGGTGGTCGCTAAATAGCAGAAAATTCAATAGGTTGAGACTCACCTGAGCACTCCCGGAAGCGTCCATCCAGCCCAGCGCTGATCCGGCTTTCTCCACGGAGCAGAATGGCCACCAAAGAATTGCAAGCCGAACTCGTCGAGAGCAAGAGCCTCGACGCCAGAAACAAGAACGACAAACCAGCCAACGGTGACTATACCGCCGATTCCATCAAGGTTCTCGGCGGCATGGAAGCGGTGCGCAAACGTCCCGCCATGTACATCGGGTCGACCGGAGAGCTTGGTCTGCATCACCTCGTCTATGAAGTCGTCGATAACTCGGTCGACGAAGCGCTCGCCGGCCACGCCGACAAAATCGATGTCACCATCCACCTCGATAACTCCATCACCGTAGTCGATAACGGGCGGGGCATTCCTGTCGATAACATGGATATCGACGGCGAGAAAATTCCCGCCGCGCAAGTCGTCATGACCACGCTGCACGCCGGCGGTAAGTTCGACAGCAATTCCTATAAAGTTTCCGGCGGATTGCACGGCGTCGGCGTAAGTTGCGTCAACGCCCTTAGCGAAGAACTGGATCTCGAAATCTGGCGCGACGGCTTCACCTGGGAACAGACCTACTCCAAAGGCGAGCCGACCAGCAAGTTGAAGAAAGCAGGAGCTACCAAGAAGCGCGGCACCAAGGTCCATTTCGTTCCCGACAAAACTATTTTCACTACGACCGTCGAATACAACTTCGACACGCTGTCGCAGCGCCTGCGCGAACTCGCTTTCCTGAACAAGGGCCTGGTCATTACGCTCACCGACGAACGCCAGACTGACTCCAAGACCAATGAAGCCAAGCGCGCCGAGTTCAAGTACAACGGGGGCATCGCCGAATTCATCAAGCATCTGAACCGCGGCAAACAAACCCTTCATGACAAGCCCATTTACATGGAAGCCGACAAAGACGACGTGCACATCGAGATCGGCCTCCAGTACAACGACGCTTATTCGGAATCAGTTTTCAGTTTTGCCAACAACATCAACACCGTCGACGGTGGTACCCACCTGTCCGGCTTCCGCACCTCGTTGACCCGCACCATCAACTACGCCGGGCAGCAGATGGGCCTGTTCAAGGATGTCAAGGAAAACCTCACCGGCGACGATGTTCGCGAAGGTCTGGTCGCCGTAATCAGCGTCAAACTGCCGCAGCCGCAGTTCGAAGGTCAGACCAAAGGAAAACTGAATTCCGACATCGCCGGCGTCGTGCAGGCCGTCGTCAACGAGAAACTGGGCGCATTCTTTGAGCAGAACACCGCCGTCGCCCGCAAGATTATCAATAAAGCCATCGATGCCGCCCGCGCCCGCGAAGCCGCCCGCAAAGCCCGGGACCTGACTCGCCGCAAGGGCGCGCTCGATGGCGGAGGGCTTCCCGGCAAATTAGCCGACTGCTCCGAGCGCGATCCCAACCGCTGCGAATTGTTCCTGGTGGAGGGCGAATCCGCAGGCGGCACCGCCAAACAGGGCCGTGATCGCCGCTTTCAGGCCATCCTCCCGCTCAAGGGAAAAATTCTGAACGTCGAAAAGGCGCGTTACGACAAGATGCTGGCTCACGAAGAAATTCGCGCCATGATCACCGCCCTCGGCACCGGCATCTCCAAAGAAGATTTCGATCCTACGAAAGTCCGCTACGGCAAAATTATTTTGATGACCGACGCCGACGTCGACGGCTCGCACATCCGCACCCTGCTGCTGACTTTCTTCTTCCGCCACATGCAGGAACTGATCAAGCGCAGCAACATCTACATTGCGCAGCCCCCGCTCTTCGGCATCAAGAAGGGCAAAACGCACCAGTACATCAAGAACGAACACGAGTTTGTGAAGGTCATGGTGAAGCGCGCGTCCGAAGGCCTCATCATCCGCTACGGAGAAGGCGCGGCCAAACTCGAAGGCGCGGCCCTGACCAAGTTCATCACCGTCCTCAACGAGTATCTGGGATTTCTCGACAAGCTGAACAAGCGCCTTCGCGCCGAGGAAATCACCAGCCTGTTGCCCAAGCTTGACCTGGCCAAGCGCGCCGATTTTGAAGGCGACAAAAAAACGCCACCCCGGAAAATCGAGAAGCTTGAAAAAGATCTCAAGCGCCTGCAGAAGGATCTAAAACTGAAGAGCGTGGAGACGCACTTCGACGAAGAACATAATCTCTGGGAACTGCACTTCGTCAACTCGCAGGGCGCCGAGCACCTTATCAACTGGGAACTGGCGTCCAGTCCCGAATGCCGCCAGCTTATCGCCAAGTTCAAGCAGATCGAACAGTATCTGGAGCCGCCGTTTGTAGTCGAGAGCTTGCCGAAAGTGTCGAAGGCAAAGGTCGCCGGCGAAGATGCCAAAGACGAAGCGGAAAGTAGTGACGAAGCCGGCGAGAACGACAACCATGAAACTCTGAGCGCGGCCGAGAAAGAAGAAGCCGACAAGGCGCAGAAGAAAACCGGCAAGCTTCCTGTACGCCGCGCCAAAGAGCCCGAGATCGTCGAGAAGAATACCGCTCGCGAACTCTTCGACTACGTCCTCAACGAAGGCCGCAAGGAGTACATCGTCCAGCGCTACAAAGGCCTAGGAGAAATGACCGCCGAGCAACTCTGGGAAACCACCATGGATCCCGAACGCCGCACGCTTTTGCAGGTCCGTCTCGAAGACATCGCCGAATGCGAAACCATCTTCACTACGCTGATGGGCGAAGACGTGGAAGCCCGCAGAAAGTTCATCGAAGACAACGCTCTCGATGTGAAGAACCTCGATATCTAAAGTGTGTGGGGCGGACACTCCTGTCCGCCGCTAGCTTTTGATTCTGATCGTGTAGGACACCGCCCCCCTCGTCCGTTCAAGCCGAGCCAAGCTCGGCAACTTACTGCAGTCGCTAGGCAACCCATGACATCGCCAGCTAGAATTCACGCTATGAAATCGAAGAGCTGGCATCGTTCCGCAAAATCATTCCTGCCGGTGATCGTGTTGTCGCTTGCCGTCCTCACCTTCGCCCCGCCGCTTGCTTCGGCGCAGAAGAAAGAGATTATCTATAGCGCCAACGAGAAGCCGCTGGCCGATCAGATTCATGGACTGCGCTCGCTGGCGGACGACGTTCGGGCGCAGACGACCAGGGAACTCGCGCTCAAGATTTTCAAGCTGCCGCCGGCCGACAATAAGCTGCGGCTGGCCCTCAATCTCGCCGGACTCTCCACCGAAGGCGATTTCGGCCATGACACTCTGCAGGAAGTGGCGAATACGCTGGACGAAGCTCTGCGCGAACGTCCGGTGCCTTGGGTTGAGCCGAAAGACTCCGACGCGAACTCCGCCGCTCCCAATACCCGGACGCCCGCCTATCCCTATATGGAATTGGCCACGCTGGTTCGCTATGAGCATGTGGATGCGCCGCGCAACCACGACGATGAGCAGTTTCGGGCGGCGCTGGAGCGCTTGGAAGCGGACGACCACAAACGCGAGCATCTGGACTTTGCGTTGACCGATCTTTCCGGCAAAACCTGGACCTTTTCGGAACTACGGGGCAAGGTCGTGCTGGTAAACTTCTGGGCAACGTGGTGTCCGCCCTGCCGTAAAGAGATGCCGGACCTGGAGGCGCTCTATGCGCGCTTCGCATCGAAGGGCTTCGTGGTCCTTGGTATTTCTGATGAAGAGGCGGCGACCGCGGAGCCCTTTATCCGGGAGCGCAAGGTTTCGTTTCCCGTGTTGCTCGATCCCGGGCGCAAAGTAAACGAGATGTTTGTGGTGGAGGGGATTCCAAAGAGTTTTGTCTATGATCGCGAAGGCAAGCTGGTAGCCCAGTCAATCGATATGCGGACGCAGAAGCAGTTTCTGGGAATGTTGGCTAAGGCTGGACTGGACTAGAGACCCGCGATTCGAGAGATCAATTCTAGGAGGAATGCAAAATGAGGGGAGTCAAAATGAAGAAGCGCATCGTCAGCGTAGTTGCGGCAGTTGGAATACTCGGGTCCCTCGCCTTCGCGCAGGACGCCATGAAGAAAGACGCGCCGCCCAAGCCGGCGGAGGGACCTTCTAAGGTCTTGCTGGAAAACTGGAACGATATCGCGCGCAAGCTGATTGCGATGGCCGAAGATTTTCCCGAGGATAAGTACGATTTCAAACCGGTGCCGGCCCAGCGCAGTTTTGCCGAGCAATTATTGCACGCGGCGAACGCCAACTACTATTTTTCCAATCCGGTCATGGGCTTGAAACCTCCGGCCGCGGAAGATCCCAAGCGCGAACAGTACAAAACCAAGGCCGCAGTGGTTGCCTTTGTGAAAAAGGCATTTGCCGACGGGGCAGCGGCGATCCAGCAGAAAGGGGACAACGGACTGAACGATCTGATCGTCGATCCCTTCGCGAATCAGCAGGCACGCGTCTCCGATATGGCGTGGGGCCTTATCGAGCATTCCGGCGAACATTACGGACAACTGGTGGTCTATTACCGCGTTGCCGGGTTGGTGCCGCCCGAATCGCGTCCCAGGAAGTAGCGGCCCGCGCTGATACCATAGCCCTCGTGCCTCCGCTGCTTGAAGTCCGCGAATTGACCATCCAGTTCCCGCAATCGCGTGGCACCGGGCAGCAGAGGTCGGCGGCGGCGCCAGTGCCGCTGGTCGCCGTGCGCCAGCTTTCATTTTCCATCGCCGCCGGTGAGGTGCTGGGGCTGGTTGGGGAATCGGGCTCGGGAAAATCCGTTACCTCGCTCGCAATTTTGGGACTGCTTCCCCCCGCAGCCATCGTCTCCGGCGAAATCACTTTTCAAAATGGCTCCGCGGACGGCAACCGGCCCACGCAACTCACAACACTCCGGCCCGATCAACTTCTCCAGATTCGCGGGTCGCGAATAGCGATGATTTTCCAGGAACCCATGACCGCGCTCAACCCGGTCATGCGCGTCGGCGACCAGATCGCGGAGGCGGTCCGCGCTCACCATCGCGTCTCAAAATCGGAAGCCTGGAGCCGCGCCGTCGAAGGTTTGCGCGACGTAGCCATTACCGACCCCGAGCAGCGCGCCCGCAGTTATCCCCACCAGCTTTCGGGAGGTATGCGGCAGCGCGTCATGATCGCGATGGCCATCGTCAACCATCCCCAACTACTGATTGCCGACGAACCCACTACCTCGCTCGATGTCACCATCCAGCAGCAAATCCTGGACCTGCTCAACGACCTTCGCCACAAGTTTGGATTGGCGATGCTCTTCATCTCCCACGATCTCGCCGTCGTCTCCCAGGTCGCCGATCGCGTCGCCGTCTTGTATGCCGGGAACCTGGTTGAACTGGGCGCGAAGAAGGACATTTTTTACGCTCCCGCTCATCCTTACACCCAGGGACTGCTCCGCGCCATTCCCACCCTCGTCACCGACCGCTCCATTCCACTCTCCACCATCGAAGGCACCGTCCCGCCCCTCGCTCAACTTCCCGCCGGGTGCCCGTTCGAACCGCGCTGCTCACAACGCATAGCTGCCTGCGCCGTCGGCTTGCCTCCGCTGATCGAGGTCACTGAAATGCACTGGGCGCGGTGCCCCGTGGTGAACCACCCGCGCCTTTGATTTCGCACAATTATTCGGACGAGTCTGCTAAAAATGAACGGCATGGGAACCAACCGCCTCGAAGCCTTCAGTGACGGTGTGATCGCCGTCATCATCACCATCATGGTGCTGGAGCTGAAGGTTCCCCGCGACACTACGCTCGCTTCGCTGCGCGCTCTTGCCCCGCAGTTTCTAAGCTATCTGCTCAGCTTCCTGGTCGTGGCCATCATGTGGGTCAATCATCATCACCTGCTGCACTCGGCTCGCCGCGCCGATCCGCGCCTGCTCTGGTCCAACAATACTCTTCTGTTCTGGATGTCGCTCGTCCCTTTCGTCACCGCTTTTATGGGTAACAACTGTTGGGATGCGCGCGCCGTAGCTCTCTACGGGGTCGTGCTGGCGCTGTGCTCCTTATCGTTTGCGCTGCTGCGGTCCGCCATCATTCGGCATCATCCCGACGACGGCGATCTGGTCCGATACCATCGCGGCGTGCAGTCCAAGAACCTCTTTTCCATGTTGCTTTACATCGCCTCGGTGCCGCTCGCGTTCGTTGATGTACGCATTTCGTTTTTCATCTTTGTCTTCGTTGCGCTCTCCTATTTCATTCCCGAACGCAAGTTGGCGGAGTCCACGCCCGCATCTCCCCACGAATCATAGACACGCATCCTGCCACCCATCCTAGCCACGACGCCTCGTCCTTCCTTCCCAGAAACGGCTATAATCCTCCCTTTGTGCGCATTCTTCTTCTCAGCGACATTCACAGCAACCTCGAAGCGCTCGACTCCTGTCTGGCGGCCGCTCCCGCCTACGACCTCGTCGTCAATCTCGGCGATACCGTCGGTTACGGCGGCAACCCCAATGAGGTCATTGCCCGTGCCCAGGCTCTCGGAAGTGTCTTCGTCCGGGGCAATCACGATAAAGCGGTCAGCGGACTGATGAGCCTAGACGATTTCAACCCGGTTGCCGGACTCGCCACCCTCTGGACCCGCGACCAGCTCACGCCCGAAAACCTCGACTGGTTGCGCTCGCTTCCCCACGGCCCCGTCCAAATCGACGAACTCCCCGGCATCCAGTTCGTCCACGGCTCCGCGCTCGACGAAGATGAATACATGGTGAGCGCGCGCGATGCTATCGAACCGCTCATCACCAATCCCGTGCCGCTCACTTTTTTTGGACACACCCACCTGCAGGGTGGATTCGTACTGACTGGCGAGATCAGCGAAGCTTATCGGCCCGGATATCGCACCGTGGGCCAGCCCGAGTCCTCCGATTGGCCGCTGCGTAAGGATTGCCGCTACCTGATCAACCCCGGCTCCGTGGGCCAGCCCCGCGATGGCGACTGGAGGGCCGCATTCGCCGTCTTCGACTCGGATGCGTGGATTGTCACGTTCTATCGCGTGCCTTACAACCTGCGTGTCGCCCAGGAAAAAATCCTAGCCGCAAACCTGCCCCAACGACTCGCGACGCGACTCGCGACAGGACGATAGATTTCCGTTTCCGCCCTTGCGCACTGGAACGCAAGGATGGGGGGCGCGTGGCTACCGCTCCGAAAAACTCCGAATTCATCCTCGTTGTAAACTCACTACTATGCCTTCGCGCTCTTCCGCATCCAGCAGTCTCTTTTCCGCCCCGAAAACCGCGCCCGTTGCCGCTCACACCGCTCACGTTGATGGCGGAGCCCGCGGCAATCCCGGCCCCGCCGGCTATGGCGTTGCCATTAGCGACGCCTCCGGCAAGCCCGTTGCCGAACTCAGCCAATACCTGGGCCACTGCACCAACAACTACGCGGAATATCAGGGATTAATCGCCGCCCTCCGCTATGCCGCCGAAAACCAGCTAAAGGCACTTAAAGTCGTCAGCGATTCGGAACTCATGGTGCGGCAGATGAAAGGCATCTACAAGGTTCGGCATCCCGAACTTCGCAAACTATACGACGAGGCGCAGCAGTTGGTGCGGCGGTTGGAGTACTTCGAAATCAGGCACGCACTGCGCGAACACAACCGGATTGCCGACCGGCTGGCGAACGATGCCATGGATCGCGGGCGCTAGCAGTGGGATGATAGTTTTTATTCAGAGGCATTAGTTACTGAAAATCGAGCGCGTGGAAGTGCGCCCGGAGCGATGAAAACTCGTAGCTGGTGGCTCATAGCGAGAGCCGCTCGCGCGCTACGCTCGGCTCTTTTTCACCGTAACTGCCTTCACCTTGACCGTTTCCCAGGGGCGCTTGGGACGCTCCACTTCCGGCTGGTCGCGGTCTTTGATGCGATCGTAATGGTAGGACTCGCTGGTCGTACCGAGCGATTCGTTGTAGAGGCTGGGCAGGGCGAGCGCTTCTTTCATCTCTTCCGAGAACTGCTGCAGCGCTTTCAGGTGATCCGCAGTAGCCGGCACTTCCGTTTTCGTCGTCTTCATAAACTGCTGGTAGCCGCGGTTAATCAGCTTCGAAATCTCGCTGCCGATCATGTACCCGGGATACGCGAAAATCTTCGCGCCCCCGTCGTCCGTCTTTTGAATGGCCGCCGAGCAGTTGTACTTCTTCAGGAACACTCGGGTTTGCGCGCCCGGAGCCTCAATCAGGTCAAAGCCATGCTCTTTCAGCCAGGCCACTGCATCTTCGTAAGTTCGTTGTTCGATTTTTGCTGTCATTTTATGAACTCAATTCTTGTTACGGTTACGTCAGCTTAGATGCGCCGTCCGCCATTTCGATGGAACCAAGAAAGTGCACCATGAATCTAATGACCTGAGAATCCAGTAACGCTAGTATAGATATACCTTTTTAAGATTGCGGGCACATTACTGTAGTCACTGGGGCAAACCACGCGATGACGCCAGCAACTTCCGACTCCGCGCCAGCTTCGGCCTCGCACTCCGCCGCGACGTCCGGCGTAGCGCCGCCCGCTCTGGGAGAGGCTCTGCTGGCCCGCATCGGCAATACTCCGTTATTGCCGCTGGACGCGCTCACGGTCCAACTGCCTCACGTCGCACTATGGGGCAAGGCCGAATGGTATAACCCAGGCGGATCGGTGAAAGACCGCGCTGCCGCCCGCATTGTGACCGAAGCTCGCCGAGCGGGCAAGCTCGCTCCCGGAAAAATCCTCCTCGATTCCACCAGCGGCAACACCGGCATCGCCTACGCCATGCTCGGCGCCGCTCTTGGATTTCCCGTCACCCTCTGCGTCCCCGAGAATGTTTCCCCCGAGCGAAAGCGCATTCTACAGGCATACGGCGCAAATATCATCTACACCGACCCCGGCGAAGGTTCGGATGGCGCCCTGAAGATCGCCCGCCAGTATGCCGAGCGCCATCCCGATCTCTATTTTTACGCCGACCAGTACGGAAACAGCGCCAACTGGCGCGCTCATTACGAAACCACCGCCAATGAAATCTGGCAGCAAACCGAGGGACGCATCACCCACTTCGTCGCCATGCTCGGCACCACCGGAACCTTCGTCGGCACCACCCGCCGTCTGAAAGAATTGAATCCCCGAATCCGCTGCATCTCGCTGCAACCCGACTCCGCCTTCCATGGCATCGAAGGCGCGAAATACCTGCCGGCCGCGATTGTGCCCGGGATTTACGATGCCTCTCTGGCCGACGAAAATCTGGAGATCACGACCGAAGCCGCCCACGCCATGGCTCGCCGTCTCGCTCGCGAACACGGGCTCCTGCTCGGAGTTTCCGCTGCCGCCGCCATTGTGGGCAGCCTGCTCATCGCCGGACAAGTAAAAAAAGATCAACCCGCTACCATCGTCACCATCCTTTGCGACTCTGGCGAAAAATATTTGACCGAGAGATTCTGGCGTGAAGAATAATTGCAGAGGTATGAGGTCAAGTTGCCGAGGTCTGTCAGGCTGTGATGTTGCAGCGCGTGAAGAAGTTCACCTCCTCAATCTGCCCTCGAACCTCTGACCTTGCGATGCTGAAGATTCCCCAATCCGCCTACGTCTCGCTTCGTCAACACGGAGAAGAAACGTATCCCCACGAGTGTTGCGGCGTGCTGCTCGGGCGCTTCGATGACACCAGCGCCGATTCCGTTGAGAAGACCGTCTCGCGCATTGCTCGCTGTGGGAACACGCGCGCGGACTCGCCCCACAACCGCTACCACATCGATCCCCGGGAGTTGATCCGGATTCAGCGGGAAGGCCGCGAGCGCGGTGAGGACATCGTTGGCTTCTATCATTCGCATCCCGACCATCCCGCGCAATGGTCGCCCACCGACCTCGCGGAAGCCCATTGGTTCGGCTGTTCTTACGTGATTACGAGCGTGGAGAAGCACGTGGCGACGATCACGAATTCGTTTGAACTCGCGGGGACGGACGAGAGCGACAGGAAATTCGTGGACGAAAAGATCGAAATGGATTGACAATTGTGGCGCGGGCGCCTCGCCCGCGAAGGTTGGAGCAGGTGATGCGGGGGCTTTTCGGCCTTTCTGGTAGGCCGGGCGCGTCTCAAGCACGAGATTCGCGCGCGTGCCCGCGATGTCGACATCTATTTTGCGAACGACGACTAACCGTGCCGGAAGAAGTTCCGCACCCCGCTCCTCGTCATGTAGAACAGTAGCAGGCCCGCGATGGCTACTCCGATGGCACCTTTCAGCCACTCGCCCCTCACGCCGTTGATAAAATCGCCCGTCGCGTTGATCGCGATGATCGTCGTTCCCGGAACCCATCCCCAGTAGCGGCGCCGGAACCAGCCGACAGCCGCGGCACACAACGACGCCGAGAGCGCCGCGAAGCCAAGCCCAACCCCCTTGCCTAACGACGCGAGCTGAGCATGGCCCGCTTTGTTCAACACCCACAGTGCATCGAGCATAGTCCCAGGTCTGAGCAACGTGACCGCGGCGTAGGCGGCCATGACTGCGCCGAACAGGAAAAATATGCCAATTGGGACAAAGCCTCGGAGACGTTGACTTTGGTTGGTGCCCATTTCATTTATCCCGTCTCTGTTCTCTGGAGGACCGCCGGCGGCGCCCGCCGCTCCTCTTTATCCCATGTTCATCCCATTTCGCACTTGCATCTTTCACCAGTACCATAGCATCTTTATCTGCATGACCCAGATCCAGATTCCGTCCCCACTGCGCCAATACTCGGGGAAGCAGGCTGCGGTCGATGTCCCTGGAAAAACCGTGGGCGAGGCCCTTGCTGGCCTGGTCTCCCTGCATCCCGAATTGAAGCGGCATCTTTACACCGACGACGGCAAGCTGCGCGCGTTCGTGAACGTTTACGTCAACGACGAGGATATGCGCTACCTGCAAAAAGAAGCTACCGCGCTCAAGGACGGTGATACCATTTCCATCGTGCCGTCGATTGCCGGCGGCTGCGGCTTTATGATCTGCCGGCTCTGATTTGCGGACTGGCTCATTGCCAGGTGTCCCACCCAGTGGGCCATTGTTGCCGATGTCTTTATTTCGCAAATTTAGTTCGCCGCCGACCCAATTGAAATTAATACTTAAGGAAGCTATGGCCACCGTTCCCGATGTCAATTCCGTCAAAGCCCCACCCGTTCTGAGCAACGACGAGATCCTGCGCTATTCCCGCCATCTCATCATGCCCGAAGTCGGCATGGAAGGGCAGCAGAAGCTGAAAGCCGCGAAAGTCCTCTGCATCGGAGCCGGCGGCCTCGGCTCGCCCCTCGCCCTTTACCTCACCGCGGCGGGCGTCGGCACCCTCGGCATCGTCGACTTTGACGTCGTCGATTACACCAACCTGCAGCGCCAGATCATCCACACCACCGCCGACGTAGGCCGGAAGAAACTCGATTCCGCCTCCGACAAGCTCAAAGCCATCAATCCCTTCCTCAACCTGCGCACCTTCGACACCAAGCTCACCAGCGCCAACGCGCTCGAGCTCTTTCGCGAGTTCGACATCGTCGCCGACGGCACCGACAATTTTCCCACCCGCTATCTCGTCAACGACGCCTGCGTGCTTACCGGCAAGCCCAATGTCTACGGATCGATCTTCCGCTTCGAAGGCCAGGCCAGCGTCTTTGCCACCAAAGACGGGCCCTGCTATCGCTGTCTCTATCCCGAACCGCCACCGCCGGGACTGGTGCCCTCCTGCGCCGAAGGCGGAGTGCTCGGCATTTTGCCCGGCTTGGTCGGTGTGATCCAGGCCACCGAAACTATCAAGCTGATTCTGGGGCAGGGCGATTCCCTCGCCGGACGGCTTCTGCTGGTCGATGCCCTGGGCATGAAGTTCCGCGAACTCAAGCTACGCAAGAATCCCGATTGCCCGGTCTGCGGCACCCACCCCACGATCACGAAGCTGATTGACTATGAGGAGTTCTGCGGTGTCCGTGGACAGGAGGCGCCCGTCTACGGCGGCGACCTGCCCCTGATTTCCGTGGAAGAACTCAAGAAGAAGCTCGATGCCAAAGCCGACATTTTTATTCTCGACGTCCGCGAGCCCCACGAATATCAGATCTGCAACCTCGGGGGATATCTCATCCCCCTCGGCGACCTGCCCAAGCGCGTAAGCGAACTCGACAGCAGCCGCGAGATCGTAGCCCATTGCAAGATGGGAGGACGCAGCGCGAAAGCCGTCGCCTTCCTGAAGCAGGCGGGCTTCGCCAAGGTTAGTAACCTGACCGGCGGGATTACGGCGTGGGCGGAACGGATTGATACCAAGATGCCGAAGTATTGAGGGCCGTTGTCGGTTGTCAGTTCTCAGTCGTCGAAGGGGAGCCCTTGCGCGCTCCCCTTGCATTCGGCCATCGACCGCGTCATGCCTTTTCTTGACAAACTCTCACCTATTCCGACAACGGCCCGAGCCATCAGTTGTCCAATCCGAGTACATTGTGGACGCGCCGAATTAAGAGAACCGCGGAGTGCGATATTTTCGGTCAGTAGCAAGCTATCTAAGGGACCGTGATCCGCTGATCTTGGTTGACATAGGCATTGAGTATTGTTCCTACAGGCAAGTTCGCGTTTGGACCGTACCAAAGGGCCGATTCCCAAGTGAGTGCACCCCCTTTCCCTCCGCTAACCCCCGCTCCGCCCCGCAACAAGAGCCTTCCACCGGACACAGTGGCCACATAGTCGAACTGCAGAACAAGCCTTCCTGATTTTCCCAAGAGACCGCTCTTTGATATTGATTCAATGTGTCCAATTGCCTCGGTGCCTGTTTTGACAATGAGCTTAGATCCAACGACGAGATCCTCGCGCACCTTGAAATGAACCGTCTGCTTGAGCCGCAACTCTTTCCCTTGCAGATCGTCCATCAGTACAAGGTGGATTGGCGTCCCATCAGCCAAGAGCACCGTGTCCGCTTTCTCATCTTCTCTTGATTGAGACCAGAGCAATACCGGCGCAAGGGCGATGAGGGCTCCTAACACAACTAATCCAAAACAAGTTGTAGAACGGGCTCTCCTTGTTCTCATGACCGCCTTTTACTGAACTGTGAAATCATAGCCCTGCCCATAAACACCATGAGGGAAATCGGCGGACCCAACTGAGTACAAGATGTACTCGCCCTTCTTCAGTTCTTTCACGGTTGAAATTCTGAAACGGCGACCTCCAACTGGAGTTGCAGAAGTGCGCACGATTCTATCGGCGCGAATGCCGACCTTTTCCCCTACGGTTCCGCCAACGGAGCCCATTTCGATTTCCCTACGGTCACCTTTGTCGTCCATCTCGACAATGATGTAATTGTCGATATTGTCATTCGCCGGCAGTTGGATATCGATCACTGGTTTTCGGGAGGCTATTATCGAAGCGTGTTGCCCTTGCAAATATGCCTTGTTCTTTACTGACTTAATCCCCGCAGTAACAAGGTGTCCGAGCCGCCCACCGACCTTCTGCTCACCAATTGTGCGTACCTCGGCGGGGTTCCCATCAATCGTGACTTTAGGACTCGTCAACTGCGTTGACTGGATCATGGCCGCCACAACGGGATCGGATACTCCTGCTTTCTTGAGGTTAGCGAGGTCGTCATCTGAAAGACTGAACTTTGTTGCCCCCGCCTTTATTCTTGCGATAATCACGTCATCCCCGAGGCCCTTATGAGTCATTTCAATGATGCGGGCATTGTCCACGTCACTCTCAAGACTCGATTGCGGATAGGCCACTTGGGTTCCAAAAAACAGAAGCGTGCCGATGGTACAAAAAACAATCAAGCTGCAAAATGACACACTACGGGTAATAAAGCTGGCAATTTTCATGCTCTCCCCTTTTTGAAACGGAATCTATAACACTGACATCAAGCTATAAATTGCGGATAGTTCAATCCCACCCGACTCGTGTTCGTGACGGTATTGCGCACGGCAACCATCTGCTGTTCTCCATCCTTCTCCTGACGCACCGCCGGCTTGCGGCCAACGAATTCATCCCTGCCCACGTTCAGTACCCGCTCTCCGCTCTAATCCCGACGAATTCGCTTCGCCCCCCCAATCGAACTGTATCCCGGACAAGTACAGAAACTGTTAGCATCAAGCAGCTGCGACGCGGGGCTTGAACAATCATCCGCGATCCTAATTCCCCTAAAAGCGATGTGTCAATGGCTGGCGTCACAGACCAATGCCGTAGGACTTAAAGTAAGTTCTGGTCAGCCGGGTGCACCACTTCGTTTCCCTAAGGTCCGACTCTTCGGCCGCACTGTTCTTCCGAATCGAAATTTACTTGACTTACAACCCGCCCGGCGCGAAAATCGACTTCTGAATTGGGGCAGTTTCGCGGCGCGCCGTCCACCAGGAGACGCACCGCAAATCTGCCCCAAAACCATTTCAGCGCTCTTTGACAACCTAAATGGGGGGGGGTACAAAACCCAAGCCATCCTTTACCCGCCGCCGTCCATCGGATAGTCGGATAGATAGAAAGATATCGAGACGATGCGAGAAAACCGGCCTTCCGAAAAACAGAAGGGAGCACCGGAGTGCCCCCTCGTTACTTTCTTTCCTGGAGTTACTGACTTACTTAGTTGAGCTTCCGTTCATTTCGGCCTTTTCGGTCGGCCCGATTACCAGCGCATACTTCTTGCCACCAAAACGCACCTGCGAAATCGTAGCCTTGCCGGTGGTGTGATCGACGATTACGGAATCGTCGGACGAAGCTCGGTCGAGTTCAACCACTTTCGCCGTCGCCTTCGCAACTTCCCTCTTGCCCTGCATGAAGCTTACCTCGACGTTTGCGCCGGTGCCGTCCCAGTTCAACTGGTACTCTCCGGGAGAAAGATGCTGGCCGTTGAATTCCAGCGGCTCGCGTACATGCAGCGCACCTTTGTTACTCGCAAACGCGCTCGACGCCAGCAGCACGCCCAGCCCGAGCACAACCGTCTTTGCCACCTGGTTCAGTTTCATGGGATCCGTCGCTTTCTGCCCGGCTCCTGGCCGGGACTTTGGGCGGCTGGTGATGGTTCGACGACGCTCGACTGAGGGCTTGCCTTTTTCTCGCGAAGTCCTACAATGCGCTTGTCAGGGTGACGCAAAAAGACGGGTGCCACACACCCGCACTTTTTGCTTGGACTAGGCGCACCAGGGCCGCCAAACCACGAGTGTGCCAGTCCGTCACCCTGCAATCTCTTCGAAGTGGATGGACTTTTCGTCCACCCCACGTTTGGTTCGCTTCAGGATACGAATCCCGTTTGGAGTAAGTTCCCGATTTCTTTTTTCTTAGCAAGCCAGCCTTCCCGTCACATGCTGGTTGGACGCGCGGAAGATGGTCTCGTTAGCATCGCATCAGCAGCAACGCATCAGCGCTTCGCCGTAGTAACAAGGTGTAACTGTTTTGTCAGCAGTCCAGTCAGATGATAGTCGACTTACAGTCCCTGAAGGGAAGTGTGGTTTCGGAGAAGTCAGGCATCGCTAAGGCGATGCCCTGATAGGAGACTCGAGTTTCCGCTAACTGATCTTCAGCACGATCTTGCCGTAATTCTTGCCTTCCTGCAGAAAGGTGTATGCCGCCCGCGCTTGCTCCAGCGGGAAGACTTTCCCGATAACGGGAGCAAGCTTGCCGGCTGCCACCCACTCCGAAAGCTGCTTCCACGCCGACTCCATTAGCGGACGGTTCGCGCTGAGATACGACAGCCAGAGCCCGTGAACACTCGCGCCTTTTGCATACAGGATGCGAGTGTCGAGTTGAGGAGTCTCGCCAGTGGCGGCGCCGTAGACAATGACCCGTCCAAAGTCGCGCACGCATTTGACGCTTTTCGCCACGTGCACGCCTCCCAGCATCTCGAAAACCGCGTCCACGCCTTCGCCGCCCGTGAGATCCTTAATCGCGTCCACATAGTCGCGTTGCTTGTAGTTGATGCCGTGTTGCAGGCCAAGTTCGCGCACCTTCGCGAGTTTTTCTTCGGAAGAAGACGTGCCATACATTTCGACGCCTAGAATTTTTCCGATCTGCACCGCCGCCGTGCCCACGCCTCCGGCGACCGCATGAATCAGTACGCGCGTGCCCGCGGGCTTTTCCAGCAACCCCGCCTTCCAGTAAGCGAAGTAGGCGGTAAAGAAATTTACCGGGAAAGCGGCGCCCTGTTCGGCGCTCCAGTTTTCAGGAATGGGCCAGACCAGATTGCGATAGGCAACTGTGTTTTCGGCAAACGCTCCCCACTGCGCGTAGCCCATGACGCGCCGTCCGCCGGCTGCGTCTTTGGCATTGGCAAATTCACGCCCCGCAAATTCACGCCCCGCCGTCAGCGGCGGCTTGGGAGTACCCGCATATCCGCCATGCGTGGTCATCAGATCCGCGAAGTTCAGGCCGCCCGCTTCCACTTTTACCAGCACCTGCTCCGGCGCGGGATGCGCGTCCGGCACCTGCTGCACTTCGAGAACTTCGGGACCGCCAAAACGTGTTATCACCAGAGCCTTCATGCCAGAAGTTTAACAGGCTTTCAATGGAGCGCCGCGCGTCCCCGCCCGGGCCGGAATTATCGAATGGCATACATTCCTCAAAATTCGATTCATTCGTACTCGATAGCACTGAGTCCGGGTTAGAATGAACCTCCGCGAGTTCGATAATGAAAACGAAGAAGAACTACTTCTGCAGCGCTTCGCTCATCCTTGTTCTCACCCTCGCGGTACTGAATGAGGGAGCCTCCAAATCCGCTTGCGTTCTAGCTGCATCGCCCACACTGGCCGATGCCGGGGTCGTTCCAGTTGGACAAACGAACGAGGCGTCGAGGCCATCAGCCCCAAGACCGGGCGCCTATCGACTGGCAGGAGGAACCGTTTACGTCGGAGTCGAAGCCGAGCCGCCGGATCATCCGGCAATACAGTTTTACGAGGAATCGACTCGACGAACTGGAATTCTCGAACACCTCTCCGGGCAGGAATATCGCACCAGCGACTCCCCGTTCATGAAATTCGTGTTGGATTCACCGGTTTCCCCAATCGTGGAGAAGCCATTCGTCATCGAGAACGGTGCTGATCGGCTGGGCGCGTCGCTGTGGTACGCGCCGGGAGTCGGGCAGCATCCAACCATCATTTTGATTCATGGTGCCGATGACGAGACCCGCGACATGGGATTTCTCATTCCGTACTTTGTTTCGCATGGCCTCAATGTTGTTGCCTACGATCAGCGCGGAACCCGCGAGTCTACCGGAGACTGGCGGTTCACGGGGCCCGAGTCCAAAGCCGATGATATCGTCGCCGTGCTCCAAAAAATAAAAAATGATCCAGCCGTGAATGCGAATCGCATCGGAGTCTGGGCATTCAGCAACGGCGGTTGGGTTGCGCCTATAGTTGCAACGCGATTTCCGCTCGCTTTCATGATTTTGAAGAGCGCTTCCAGCCAAACGATCGTGGACAATGTGCTGTACGAGATTGGACAAGCCTTGCGTCAACACGACCAGTTCACGCCGAAACAGATCTCCGCGGCGCTGGACTTCGAACGGACGATGTTTCGCGCTCTCGAAACCAACTCAAACTGGAGCGCTGCGGGCGAAGCTTTGAATGCGGCCAAGAGCCAGCCCTGGTTCCCCTACATGCGAATTCCGCCTGGAATGACGACTCCGCCGCCGCCGCCCATGTTGTCCGCTTTGCGTGCCGCTCTGATCTACGATCCGACTGCTACCCTGCGGCGCGTACACACGCCGACGCTCGCTTTATTCGGGGCCCTCGACAAAAACGTGGATGCCACTGACAGCGCAGCCCGATTTCGCAAGGCATTGGATCAAGCTGGGTTGAAGGACCTGACCATATCGATTTTTCCGGACGCGGGTCATACATTGAAAAAGTCGACAACCGGTTACGTAGACGACCCTTCGATACCGGAACAAATGGTAGAGGGCTATCCGGAGGCCATGATTCATTGGCTCGATGCCCGGTAACACGGCGTGAGTGACGAGCTAACAGGAAATTACCACTATACTGAAGCCCGAGTTTCCGCACTTTGCGTTCTGAAAATGCTGACTGCTAAATGCCGCTGACTGACAAATTCGGACGCTCGATTCACGATCTGCGGATATCCATCACAGATCGCTGTAACTACCGCTGTGTCTACTGCCGGACGGGGACGAATGGCGCGGCATATGCCGAACTTCCGTTTGCCGATTACTTGCGGATGGCGCGGATACTGGTCGGGCTCGGAATCACCAAGATCCGCTTGACCGGTGGCGAACCACTGCTGCGCAACGGCATCGTCGAGTTCGTCCGCGATCTCGCGCAGTTGCGTACCCTGGCCGGCGGCAAACCGGATATCGCGCTGACCACCAACGGGCATCTGCTGGCTGAGATCGCGCAACCGCTCAAAGACGCCGGTCTTGACCGCGTAACCGTCAGCATGGATGCGGTGGATCCGGAGCGATTCGCGCGCATCACCCGCGTTCCGAATGGATACGAGAAAGTGCTGGCCGGAGTGCGGGCGTCGCGCCAGGCAGGGCTCGATCCGGTAAAAATTAACTGCGTGCTGCTGCGCGGCTTCAATGAAGATCAGATTATTCCTTTTGGCATGTTCGCGCGCGAGGAGCGCGTGGTGGTGCGCTTCATTGAATTCATGCCGCTCGAAGAAGACCGCGTCTGGACCCCTGAAATTGTTGTTGGCCTGGATGAGATCGTCCGCCGCATGTCGGAATACCTGCCGTTGCAGGAGATTACGCATGAGCACAGCGAAACCGCTCGCCGCTATCGTTTCTCCGATGGAGTGGGCGAAATTGGAATCATCGCGCCCGTGTCGCATCCCTTCTGCGGACATTGCAGCCGGATTCGTATCACCTCCGACGGCAAGCTGCGCACCTGTTTATTTTCCGTCTGGGATCATGACCTGCACGAGTTGATGCGCCGTGGCGCCGCCGACGAGAAGCTTACCCAGTTCATCCTTAAAATAGTGGAGAAGAAAGAAGAGAGGCACCATATCGGCGAGCCCGGTTTCGTTCCGGCATCGCGCACGATGGTGCATATTGGCGGCTAGACGTCGGCGAATTTGCCGCTAGTAGAACGAGTCGTACTTAGTTACCATCCAGCCCGAGTCTTTCTTTTCCTCGGTTACCGAGAATAGCTCTTTGTAAGTCGCGGTCTGCGTCGGACTGGTATAGCGCTGCCCTTTGTAGTGCAGAATCACCAGCGGAGGCGCGTCTTCCCATTCCACCAGGTTCCAGGAAATGAGCGGGTGCTGCGTTTCGGACTCGCAGACGAAGTCGGCGCGCTTCTTGCGATAATCTTTTTCCCATTCCGCCAGCAACTGCCGGCAGTTGCCGTCCCGCATCTCCGAGATAAACTGATTGGCAATGCGCTCGATGGTGCGATCGCGAAATGGATTCATGGTTATGCTGACCGGCAGGTGCGTCAGCGGATCGCGTTCCTCCGAACGCGCCAACACCGGCCCCTGGTTGCTCATCCAGTAAAGGTAGCCAAGAAACACAGCCACCAACAAGCCGGCCGAGCCCACTGCCATGGCGAGATGAATTCGGGAGAACTGCATTAGTATCTTCTAAGTGTCTCGCTAGAAGTTTGGAGGACGGGCGCGACAGTAGCAAGGTTACTTCAGAAACTTCCTGTACTCTTGCCCGTAACGCTTTTGAACACCAGTCCACTCCGGCCCGTGGTTTGTATTTTCCATACTGGCGGCGTATAGTTACGGATGAAAACTGTTGTGTCGTAGTGTCAGGATTGTCGAAGCACACCAGTGGGCGAAAGCCCACTTTTTAGTTGGGCCGATTCTCGGGATGGGACTGGCGCGACGACACACGCGCAAATTGCTGAAAACATGGCTCTTGATCTGGATAGGGTCCGGCAGATTGCCGAGCGCGTGGCAGCCTCAGGCGGGCTGGAAGTGGTTGAAGTGGAAGTGTGCGGAGCGGGTAAGCACCGTACGCTGCGAGTATTTATCGACCGCCCGGGAGCCGTTCCGGCAGCGCATCGGCCGGATGGCGTCACGCACGAGGATTGCTCGAAGTTCAGCCGCGAGTTCGGCACCATCGTCGACGTTGAGGATGCTGTGCCCGGCGGTTCGTATGTGCTCGAGGTTTCGTCTCCGGGACTGGATCGGAAACTGACCAAGGCTGCGGACTTCGAGCGCTTTCGCGGACAGCGCGTGAAGTTGATGACGCGGGAGCCGGTCAACGACAACCGGCATTTTGAAGGAACGCTGGAGAGCTTCGAGAATGGGAAGTTGCAGCTGAATTTGACCGCGGCGCGAAAAAAGAAGGTGCGTCCCAAACAAGGCTCGGCAACTAAAGTCGAGATTGAGTTAGGGAACATCGAGAAGGCGAATCTGGTGCCGGAAATATAGTTCCTGGCTCCCAGTTCTCGGTCTAGGAAGAGCGAACCCTGGGAACTGAGAACTGGGAACCGGGAACTGAGAACTGACTTTTATGGCTAGTGAGCTCTACAACATCATCGAAGGGGTCAGCCGCGAAAAAGGCATTGACCCGCAGATTGTGGTCAGCGCGGTTGAGGATGCCATCGTGGTGGCGACCCGCAAGTACTACAAGACGCAGGAAAACTTGCGCGCGGTGCTGGACAAGGACAGCGGCAAGATTAATGCCTATGCGGTGAAGTCGATCGTCGAAACTCCGGAACAGGTTGAAGATCCTAACCTGCAGGTTACGGTCGAGCAGGCGAGAAAACTGGATCCGGCGGCGGAAGCGGGCGGCGAGCTTCTCATCCCGAAAGTGACGGAAGGAATTCTAGGACGGATTGCGGCGCAACTGGCCAAGCAAGTCATCTTTCAGAAGGTGCGCGAGGCGGAACGCGACACGGTTTACAACGAATACATCGGACACGTCAACGAGATCGTGAATGCCACGGTAAAGCGGCTCGAGGGTCCGGATGTGATTCTCGATATCGGCAAGGCCGAAGCGCGCATGGGACGCAAGGAACAGTCACGTCTGGAATCCTTCGCCGTGGGCGAGCGCATTCGGGTGGTGATTGTTCGCGTGGAAAAGGCGACGAAGGGTCCCGGCGTGATCGCATCGCGCTCCGCCCCGGAATTGGTCCAGCACTTGTTCCAGACCGAAGTTCCGGAAATTTATGATGGCACCGTGGTGATCCGCGCCATCGCGCGCGAAGCCGGCGAGCGCACCAAGATCGCGGTGATGTCAAAAGATAAGGACGTGGACGCGGTTGGAGCCTGTGTCGGCATGAAGGGAATGCGGGTGCAGTCGATCATCCGCGAGTTGCGCGGAGAAAAGATCGACATCATCGAGTATCACGAAGATCCTGTGACCTTCGCCGAAAAGGCGCTGCAACCCGCGAAAGTGAGCCGCGTCACCATTGTGGACGCGGCGGACAAGCACCTCGAAGTGGTTGTCGACGACACCCAGCTCTCGCTGGCGATCGGCAAAAAAGGGCAGAACGTGCGCCTAGCCGCCAAGTTGCTCGGCTGGAAGATCGACATCAAGAGCGAGGAAGAGAAGCGCCAGGAAGTGGAACAGCAGATGTCCGCGCTGGTCACCCAAACCGTAACTCCGCTTGAATTGGTCACGGGGCTAGGCGAGGGATTAGTCGAAAAGCTGAAAGCCGCGGGCGTGAATACCGTGGAATCGCTGGCCGATATGACGCCCGAGCAATTGGAAGCGATTGAGGGCATTGGCCCGAAAACGGTGGAAAAAATCAGTATTGCGGTCAATAATTACTTTGCCAGTCTGGATGGCGGCGAGGCGGTAGCCGCCGCCGAACCGGAAAACTCCGGAGAAGCCGCCACCGAAGCGGTTTTAAGCGAGGAATCGCTGGCGGAAGGTACGGTCGAAGCGGATGCATTAGCCGCCGAACCGGACAGTGCCGGAGAAGCCGAATCGCCAGTAGATGGCGAGTTAGAGGCAGCGAAGTTGGCGGCGGAAGCGGAGCCCCCCGAGTCGGCGGCGAAAGAAGTCGCCGAGGCCGCGACTGACCAAGCCCCGACTGAAGAAGCCCCGGAAGACAAACAGAGCTGATCCACGTGTGGCCGCGTTCGGGCCGGGGTGCCGTCCGGGGAAGACCAGCTCTCCACTGGCGAGCGCAAGGATTTGATGAGGTTAGACATGCGAGCCTAGATACACGAAAACAGCGGGACAAAGAGGAAACGAGAGCGGATGAGTAAGATTCGAATCAACGATCTGGCCCGTGAGTTGGAAGTCAAGAGTAAGGAAATTCTTGACACGCTGACCACGGTGGGCATCACGGAGAAGAAAACGCACTCCAGTTCTCTGGAAGATCACGAAGCGGACTTGGTGCGGAAACATCTTCGCGGCCGTTCCGAAGCTGCGCCGAATTCCGCGAAGACTCACTCCCGCGCGGCTCACGGCGAAGAAGAGATCAAGACCAAGATCGACCTCTCGCATATTTCCCGTCCCGGAGACGTGCTACGCGCGATTACACAGCAAAAGGGAGTGGTTGAGCATCCCTCGGCGAGCCCCCCGGCCAAGCGGCCAGTTTCAACCATGCCCGCCACCGAGGCGAAGGCAGAAGCACCGCCCGCTCCACCCGCGCCGAAGGCAATGCCGCCCAAGCCCGCCGTCGAAACACCTGCGCCTCCCGCCCCAAGAATGGTGACGCCAGCTTCGGTCGCTGCAACATACCGTCCGCCAACAGTAGTAGTGATTCCGCCCAAAGCGACCGCGGCTACGCCGGTTGCGACTCCTCCACCGGCTGCTAGCTCGTCCGCAAGCACAGCGCCGCCTGCGATCGCCGTGCCGCCACGAGCGTCTACTACACCTCTTCCTCCTCCACTTCCTCCTCCACCGATCGGGAGCGCTCCGCCAGAAGTACAGCCTCCGGCGCCTAATAATGTTATGCAGATGCAAGCGTCGGCGCCCGTGAAGCCTGCGGCTCCGAGCGCGCCGCCGCCGCGAATGATTATGCCCCAGACCGGCCCGCGCCCGGTGTACAAGGCCCCTTTGCCTCCTCCGGGAGCCGCGCCGAGTGCCACTTCGCGGCCCGCTCCGGGCCGACCCGTACCCGGGCAACCAATTTTTCAGCGTACCGCGCGACCGCAAGCGCCAGGTGCCGCGCGGCCGCCGCTGCGTCCCGGCGAACGTCGCCCGATGCATCCCACCCGCGTCGCTCCAGCTGGATCGCGTCCGCTGGGCGTTGGCCCGGGAGCGGGCATGGCGCCCCCCGGACCTTCGCGTCCGGGAGCCCGTCCTGGCGGTCCGGCCCGAAGGCCCGGTCAACGATATGTGCCGCGAGGCGTGAAGGAAGGCCCGATGAAGGGCTATACTCCGCCGCCGCGCATGACTATCAGCAACGAGCCCGCCCCCATCACGCGCAACATCACGATCACCGAAGGAATTTCGGTAAAGGATCTGGCCGAGAAACTGGGCATTCGCGCCAAGGACGTAATTGCCCGGCTCGTCGTTCGAGGCGTCTTCGCGACCATCAATCAAACTCTCGACGCCGAACTGGCCAGCGAGATGGCGCGCTTCTTCGGAGCCGACACCGAAGTCATCACTTTCGAAGAACAGGCGGCGAAGGATACTACCGAAGCAACCGAAAGCAGTGAGGAAGGCGCCGAAGCCGTGCCTCGACCACCCGTGGTCACCATCATGGGCCATGTCGATCACGGCAAAACCACGCTCCTCGATTCCATTCGATCCACCAATGTAGCCGGAGGCGAGGCGGGCGGCATCACCCAGCATATCGGCGCATACAAAGTTCGCATCACGGATGAGGCATCGCCGGCATTTGGCCGCGAAATCGTGTTCCTCGATACGCCGGGCCACGAAGCCTTTACCCGCATGCGTTCACGTGGAGCAAAAGCCACCGACATTGTGGTGCTGGTCACGGCCGCCGATGACGGCGTCATGCCGCAGACTGTGGAAGCGATCGATCACGCCCACGCCGCGGAAGTTCCCATCATTGTCGCGGTCAACAAAATCGACAAGCCGGGCGCGCTGCCCGAGCGCGTCAAGAAGCAACTGGCGGATCGCGGACTCGTGCCCGAAGAGTGGGGTGGCAAGACAGTCTTCGTCGACGTTTCCGCCAAACAGAAAACCAATCTCAATCTGCTCATGGAAATGATCTGTCTGACCGCCGACCTGCAGGAACTGAAGGCGACTCCCGGTCGCGCCGCCAGCGGATTGGTCCTCGAAGCGAAACTCGATCGGGGACGCGGTCCCGTCGGCACCATTCTAGTGCAGAACGGCACGCTCCATGCCGGCGACAATTTCGTGGTCGGAAACGTCTACGGAAAAGTCCGGGCCATGTTCGACGATCGCGGGAAAGCGCTGAAGGAGGCCCCGCCCTCGACGCCCGTCGAAATCATCGGGCTGGAAGGGCTGCCCCAGGCGGGCGATCAGTTCGTCGTAGTCACCGATCGCGAGAAGGCCCGCGACATTTCTGAATATCGCGAGCAAAAGGCGCGCGAAGCCACGCTCGCCAAGAGTTCACGCGTCTCGCTCGAAGGCCTCGCCGAGCAACTGAAGACGGCGGGCATGAAGGAACTGAACATCATTCTGAAAGCCGACGTGCAGGGCTCGGTCGAAGTGCTGGGCGACTTGCTCGGCCGCCTCTCCAACGACAAAGTGCGCTTGAAACTGCTGCGGTCGGGCATTGGCGCAATCACCGAAACCGACGTGCTACTGGCTTCGGCATCGAATGCCATCATCATCGGATTCAACGTGCGTCCCGAGCGCAAGGCGCAGGAACTTGCCGATCAGGAGAAAGTCGACATCCGCCTGCACTCCATCATTTACGAACTGCAGGACGAGATCAAGCGCGCCATGACCGGCCTGCTCGAACCGACGATCAAGGAAACCTACCAGGGACGCGCCGATGTGCTGGAGACTTTCCGTATCCCGAAGGTGGGAACGATTGCCGGCTGCCGCGTGAGCGATGGCTTGATCAAGCGCGACTCCGAAGTTAGACTCCTCCGCGACAACGTGGTCGTGTTCAAAGGCAAAGTGGCATCCCTGCGCCGCTTCAAAGACGATGCCTCCCAGGTCACCAGCGGTATGGAGTGCGGCATCTCCATCTCGAATTACGGCGACATCAAGGCCGGCGACGTGATCGAGGCGTTTGTCACCGAACGCATCGCTGCCGAGGCAATCAAGTAAGTTGGCTGCTCATCAGTCAGGTGCCCAATGGAGCGGCGGGAAATGATGCCCGTCGCTCCATGAATTTTGATCCCATCCAGACCGCCAACCGGTAAAGAAGCAATATTCCCAGCACGATTCCGTACTCGATCGGCTTGCGCCGATCCGCCTTCACCAGCCACGCGTAATGCACCACGCCCAGAATTCCTGTGACATAAATCAAGCGATGGAGCCGCTGCCAGTTCTTCCCCCCGAGCCTGCGAATCGACCATGCCGTTGAGCTCAAGGCCAGGGGAATCATCAGGACGAAAGCCGAAACCCCCACCGTGATAAATGGCCGCTTGGCAACGTCTTTCAACATTTCGTGAATATCGAAAAACTTGTCCAGCCATATATAGGTGAGAAAGTGCAGAGTTCCGTAGAAGAATGCGAACAGCCCAATCATCCGCCGCATGCCGATCAGCCAATACTGGCGCGTCATGCGGCGCAGCGGCGTGATCGAGAGCGTCACCAGAACGAGGATCAGCGTCCAGTCCCCGGTGGAATGGGTGATGACTTCAATGGGATTGGCGCCAAGTCCGTCATGCAGCGCCTTCCACGCCAGGCGTCCGAGCGGGATGAGCGCGGCCGCGAAGACCGCGATTTTTGTGAATCGGACCTTCACTTTGTAATTTTGCAATCGCGTAATCTGTGGTTCGAATCGCGGAGTCCAAATTACCAGATCACCCGATTACCAAACCCCTAGAAGTTCTTCTTCAAATCCATTCCCGCATAGAGGCTCGCCACCTGGTCGTAGCCATTGAACATCAGAGTCGGACGCTTGAGAAATTCACCCAGACGGCGCTCTTTCGCCTGGCTCCAGCGGGGATGGTCCACGTTCGGATTCACATTCGAATAAAAACCGTATTCCCGCGGAGCGGCTTCCTGCCAGGTGTTCGTCGGTTGGTCGCCGGTGAAGCGGATGCGGACAATCGATTTCGCGCTCTTGAAACCGTACTTCCACGGCAGCACGATGCGCAGCGGCGCCCCATTCTGATTCGGAAGCACCTCGCCATACAAGCCGAAACACAGCAGCGCCAGCGGATGCATGGCCTCGTCCATGCGAAGGCCCTCGACGTAAGGCCATCGCAGCACGCCCGTTCGCTGGCCCGGCATTTGTTTGGGATCGTACAAGCTGGTGAACTCCACGAACTTTGCTTTGGGCAGCGGGTCGGCGCGCTTGATCAGTTCGCTCAGCGAGAATCCCACCCACGGCACCACGATCGACCAGCCTTCGACGCAGCGATGTCGGTAGATCCGCTCCTCCGGAGCCGCCATCTTCATGATCGCGTCGACATCCAAGACCTGCTTTTTCTTCACGTCGCCCTCGATGGTTACCGTCCACGGACGAGTCTTGAAATTTTTCGCCGCTTCCGCAGGCTCGTATTTGTCCGTCGAGAATTCATAGAAATTGTTGTAGTTGGTCACGTCTTTGTAGGGCGTTTCCTTTTCCGTCGTACTGAACGAGCTTTTCTGCAGGCCATCGATCCTGGCATTGGCGGAGACCGTCACCGCGGGCACGGCCAGATCGCGGAATGCGAAACCCGTTGCAACCGCGGCCCCGGCCATGCCCGCTCCCGCGAGAAACTCGCGCCGGTTCACATAGGTCGCTTTGGGAGTAATTTCAGAAGACGGAATTGCAGCCGGTTTCCCGATCAGCATGCTCTTTTCACCCCGATTGACGTACGCTGGGCCCTGCCGACGCGGATGTGTATCTGGCGCCCCAATCACCACTTTTATTATAGGACGCCTGACACCAGTAAAAAGTTGCGGCCCTTTGCCGATGGACGCCAAAATTAGTGGAGCGCCGGGCTTCTCTGTCCGGCCACAAGAGTGCGGCTGGAACGGCCAAAGGCGCAGCCCTCGAATGCCTTACGGAGGAATTCAGTTTGACGCCGATTTCGCCATGGACTTTGCGCCCGACTTCGAACGCAGCACTTCGCGGACCTTTTTGGCGAGATTCTGGAGGGTAAAGGGTTTTTGCAGGAATGCTGAACCCGGACCGAGAGCGCCCGGCGCAACCACGGCATCTTCTGTGTAGCCGGAAAGATAAAGCACACTGATACCGGGGCGTAGCGAGAGAAGGGTCTTAGCCAGTTCGCGCCCGCCGATCCCAGGCATGACCACGTCGGTTATCAGGATGTCGATGTTCTCGGGGTGCTCCTCGGCGATGCGCAGGCCACATTCGCCATTCTCGGCTTCGAGGACTTTGTAGCCGCGAGAGGCCAGGGTTACCCGCACCAGTTCGCGGACGGAATCCTCGTCTTCCACCAGCAATACGGTTTCGCAGCCGCCAGCTTCGTTCGGTTGAGATTTAGCCGGACTCAGCTCCTCTGTGGAATCTTCAACCCGCGGCAGATAAACGTGGAACGTCGTGCCCTTTCCGGGCTGGCTCTTGGCGAACACGTACCCGTTGCTCTGCTTCACGATTCCATAGACGGTGGAGAGACCGAGTCCCGTGCCCTTCCCTTTGTCCTTGGTCGTGAAGAACGGTTCGAAGATTCGGGACTGGGTTTCCTTGTCCATGCCGTGGCCGGTATCGGAAACCGAAATCACGGCATATCGCCCAGGTTGAATGAAGCGGTGTTCGCTGTCCTGGCTCACGGTAACTTCAGAACTCTGGACGGTGAGCTTGCCGCCTTCGGGCATCGCATCTTTAGCATTGACGACCAGGTTCATGATGACCTGTTCGAGCTGGCCGGCGTCGGCTCGGGTGTGTCCGGTTTCCTTGGAGAGCCGCGTAACCAATTCGATGTTCTCGCCGATCAGGGGCCGCAACAGGCGCTCCATGTCGCCAACCACCGCATTGACATCGACCACCTTGAGTTCGAGAAGTTGCTTGCGGCTGAAAGCCAGCAACTGGCGGGTGAGGGTGGCAGCCCGGTCGGCAGCCTGCTGGATCGACTGCACCTTGTGGTGCATGGGACTGCCCGCTTCCAATTGCTCGAGCAGTACTTCCGTGTACCCGTTAATCACCATCAGCAGATTGTTGAAGTCGTGAGCGACTCCGCCCGCCAGACGGCCCACGGCATCCATCTTCTGGGCTTGCCGAAGCTGCTCTTCGAGCTGGCGCCGGTCGGTGATGTCTTCCGCGATCAGCTCCAACACTTCCTCGGGTTCATCGGAGAGACTCGCCGCGCAGCCGCTGAGCCGCACGACAATGATACGTTCGTCTTTGCGCTTCCACTGCACTTCCACGCCCTTCAAACTCCCCGTCCGATGGCAGTCCTCGGCCAAACGGTCCAGTTCCTGGGGATTGGCGAAAACTCCCCACCTCGCGTCCAACTGGAGAAAATCTTCAACCGATTCATATCCCAGCATGTTGAGGAGCGCGGGATTTACATCGAGGAATCTTCCGCCAATCGTGCACCGGCAGATGCCGAAGGCCGCGCTCAGAATCAGCGATCGCGATCGGGCTTCGGAGCGCCGCAGTGCTTCTTCAGAGCGCTTGTGCTCGATGGCCGACGCCAGTTGCTGCGAAACAAATTTCAGAATCTCGCGGTCGCGCTCTCCAAACCTGGTATTTGCGTCATAGCTCTGAACCACCAGGGCGCCAATGCACGAATTGCCGCTCTTCAGTGGCACTCCCAGCCAGTCCAGCGACGGAGCGCCGATCAACTCCACTTCGCCGCGCCGTATGAGCTCCTCAAAGACGACCGGTGTCGCCAGCAGGGGCTCGCCCGATCGCATCACGTACTCGGTGAGACCGCGGCCCAGAGGCTTGGGGGCCGGGCTGGGGTCTTCTTCATCCACGAAATATGGAAAACTCAGTAACTGAGATTGCGGATCATAGAGGGCGATGTATAAGTTGCGCGCCGTCATTAACTGCCCGACGATGTTGTGAATGCCGGCGAAAAATTGTTGCAGGTCTCCCGCCGACTGGCTATGCGCCGCGATGGCATACAACGCCGCATTCAACTCCTCCGCCCGTTTCTGTTCGGTGATGTCGCGATACGAAGCGTAGGCGCCCAGTCTCTTACCGTTCAGTATCACCGGCGAAGTCGAGAGCAGCACGTCGACCAGAGAGCCGTCTTTTCGCTGCCGCCGGGTATCCAGCGAAAGCTTGTTTTCGGTCTTGATGCACTCCCCGATCCACGCCGTTTCCGCATAGCGATCGGGCGGCACGATGAGCTGGTCAATCCGCTTCCCGACGGCCTCAGCCGCGGTAAAACCAAAGAGCCGAGTGAACTCCGCGTTGACCCGCAGAATGCGTACATCATCGTCGACAATGCTGATCGCTTCCGGCGCGTTCTCGATGATCTGTTCAAAGTAGATCTTCTCCATCGGGAACTCGACATCGGAGGTGCCATTTGCACAAGTTTTCGGTGGGGCCGGATCGGAGACACGGGCCGGGATCGGCGAAGTTCCGCGCTCGGGAGCGCGCCGCGCATCCGTTGGCGGCAGTTCGGTTGAACCGCCTGCCACCGCGATCTTGTCACCCATACATTCCTTCCGAAAGTGCGACTGGCGTTAGTTCGATGGTAAGCGGCCCTCAGTGTGACCGATAGTTACCGCAGTAATCGATCGGAATAGCGAAATTCGGGAGCTTCAGCAGGCATTCGCTAAAACCACGCAGAGCTGGTGCAATGTCGATTTCTGCTCGTCGCTCAAGACCAGAAACTCAAATCCGCAGCGCAGCCCGTTCCGGTAACGCACCACGGCGCGCACCTTCATGACATGGGGAGGGAATGGAATGGGAAACTCCAGGGAAACCACTTCGCCAGTTTCCAACTCAGCGCTGAGAGTCGCTCCGAGTCCATCCTGGGCGAGTTCGCTGGTTCTCCCCCAGCCTTGGGTCGTCACCCCATCGCGAAACACCGACACTTGAATGCGTGCGTCGAACCGGTAACGGAAAGAGCGCCGCGGCTGGCGTTGTGTTCTGGTTGTCGTTCCGGCCTGGGTGCTCAATCCCCGGTCTCCGTCTCAGATCTTCATGGCAAAGCTGGTGTTCGCTTTGTGCTTGAGATCGATTGTGCCTGAGATCGAGGGCTGCGCTCAACGGCATCAAAGTCCATGTACTAACGAAGCGAGAGTTCGGACCATGAATGCCCGTCGCATCGCCGCGAATATGCATATTTTTCGCCTGCCCGATCTTCGCGATTGCACACTTCCGCAGCCAGTAAAGCTGCGTAAAGACGCGTGACATCCGCTGGGTCCGCGTCTACCATTAAAGCTCGGGGTTTATCGATTTTGGCCCGGAACCGCCTTGGGATCATGTGAATGCTTATGTCTTACCGCTCCAATGCCGCCGAAGCCTGGGATCCCGCCCCGCATTCCACGGTGGCGCAGCCGGAAATTTCGCTCGATCTGCTTCCACCGCCCAGTCTGACGCAGCCCCTCTGGAGATCCCTGGCCGCCAATCTGCGCGATACCTTCGCGCCCCCCAGCCTTCCACCACTCCAACTTACGTCGCGACCGGTCAACGTCGGCTTGCTGCTGGGGGACCGCCTTAGACTGCCTTGGTTTCGCACCGTCTTTACCAACCTTGGAGACGTGATCTCACCCGAAACCCTGCCCCCGCTTGAACTGGAATCGCGACCCGTTGATGTCGGCGAACTCATCACCGATCAACTTAGCCACTTTTGGTGGGCGTCGCTGCTGCGGAATCTCGCCGACCGGGTCTCCCCCGAAACCTTGCCCACTCTTAACCTGACCTCCAAGCCGGTTCTGGACATCATTCCCAAGTCCTGGATCCTGCTGCCCATGTGGTCGGAGGTGGTGGACACGCCGAAAATCTTTTATCCCGACCAGCCAAGAACGGCCGATGCGAGAACCGTCAATCTGCAACCGGCGGCATTGTCCGAAAATAAGCGGGAAGCTCTCGTCGAAGCCCTGGTAAAGGAACCGACCGCCGCCGACCTGCTGCGCGACATACGCCGGTCGCGCATCCGGCAACGCATCTGGATCGGTTTGGCGACCGCGCAGATTCTCTACATGGTCGCCCTGGCATTCGGCAAATTGTAAGAAGCAAATGGTAAGAATTAAGAGTGAAGCGCCGGGCATCTCCGCCCGGCCGGAAAGTGTTACTGCCGCAAACCCATCCAGCCTTCGGCAATCACCATTGAATTTCCCGGGTTGCGCGCGTCGTACTTCACCGAGGTCGGCAAGCCCAACCGGCAGGAATGCAGATTGATCCACTGCCGCAGATAGGTCACGTCCTGCGATGCCTCATAGGAAACGCCGGCCACGTCATACTGGTAAATCAGCATGGTGGCGGGACGATTGAGGGCGGTAGTGATTTCCTGGACATCGATCACTGTGCCGTCGGTGATGCGCCCGACTGAATTGAGCCAGTCGCGACGCTCACGCTCGATCTCGTCGGCGGTCTTCGGTTTGCGCCGCAGCAACGCATAGCCAGCCATAATCAGACCAATCGTGACCAGCGCAAATATGTAGAGACGAAGCGAAATTGTTTCCAAAGCCTAACCTGATCCTCTCAATCTACTTTCAGCATAAGCTGTAACCTGCCCACCGCCAAGGGCACCGAGGTGAGTAAGGAGGTGCGCAAGCATGTACCTTGCGCCCAGGAGTATTTGAATTTTGCGATGGTGTTTCAGGCCCAGGTAGCGACGGGTTATGATCGCGTAGGTGCGGACGCCATCGTCCGCCCCCAGCCAGCGACGCCCCGCTGTTCGGTGAACCCTCTCCAACGGCAAGATCGCCCAAGTCGCCGGGCCTGCTCCATTGCTTTTGTGGGCCGATACTTCCTGAAGCGCCGGAGCATGCGCCGGTCGTAAGGCCAACGACCTCTCTATACCTGTCGTGGTGAAAAGCCGATATGTTTGAAAGGAGACTCGGGAGGTGGTTCGAAACCGGCTGCGGCCGGGCATAACTGTTGGAATCTCGCCGCCACGCTCAGCACCCCAAGCAAATCCGCGCTACGTCCGCCGCCGATAATAAATGTTGAATTCGAATCCGGAATTTGGCGGAAATATTTCGGCGATCTTCCGCAGCCGTTCCGCCATGGGGGCGGGCGCCAGCAAGGGATAGTCGCGCTCGCGCAGATCGTAATAGTCGACATCCAGATAAAGCGAGAGCAGATAAATCGAAATCGCGTCCGCGAAGCTGGCGGCAAAGTACTCGTTCTTGAACTTCTCCGCCTCCGGGTTGACGACCGTCGCGAACTTGCGCGCCTCCCAGGCGTCGAGCGAGGTTTCGCCGCGCACTCCAGCCTCCACTTGCTGCCAGGCCAGATCGGCGAAAGTTTGCGACACGCCGGCGTGTTCGACCAGGGCGTGCCCGACATTGATGTAAAACTCGAAGGCCACGGAAAACTTGTCGTCCATCAGGCGGGTCGAGATGAAGACGCACTGCGCGTCGCCGAGATTGAGGTTGCGATGGCAAACCGCGTTATCGCTGAGCGCAACGTCGTAGCGGTCGGCAATCACGGTTTCATCGCCCTGGCTGACGGTGAGCGGGACGAAATAATACGCTTTGCGGCTGAGCGCCGCGGCCACCGGCACCGGAACCGCCGCAATCATGCGCTCCAGGTCGTTTTCGGCAATGGTGATCTCGCCCGAGCGGGCATAACAGATACCATTCGGCGCCTGAGAAACCGGGCTGCATTGTACGATCTCCGCCGGGCTGCGCGTGATCGCGGAGACGGTTTGCGACATGCCAGTATTGTAGCGCACAGGTATCACCGCGATATCGAGTCAATCTTCGAAACCGCACATCCGCTTCCAACGTCTCTCAGATCCCTTCGCCTTGAGGCGCTACTCCTACTGGAGGCGCCACCGGGGCAGGCGGCTCTGGAAAGATGATTGGCGCGGGCAGAGTTTCCACCGGAGCTTCGGCGACCCTGGCCAGGTAAAAAGACACCGCTACCGCGCGTTGCCAGAAGCGAATGGCGAGCAGCAGTAACAGAATCAGCTGCCCGATCAAAAAAGCCGAAAACAAACTGGCCGAGGGGACCACTGCATTCCAAACCACAATTCCAATCGCCAGCACCAGCAGCGCCACCAGCGAAATCGCCACATAAGCGCCCAGCAAGCGGAAGCGATGCCCTCGAATTTGCCGGCGAGCTTTGCCTACCGACTTGCGAACCGCGTTCTGATCGGCGATCACCACGTCCGCTTCGGCCACATCGAACCAGATCCGAATCGCCGTGAGCGCCAGGAAAATCACAATCAGACCGAGTAATTGAACGTAAAAGGGCAATTTTTCATACGAAGACTCGTCAGCCGCATGGGCGAGCGCCGACTGAATTCCTCCGAGGATGCCGCCCACGATCCCGGCCACGATGGCAAACAGAATTGCCACCCGAACGAAGCGCCACAAATTCCTTCCGCACGAGCGAAAGAAATCCTCCCGTGAGATCCGGTAATTGGACGCATAGCCAAGAAAAACACCCGGCAGAAATATCAGGGTCAGGACGAAAAACAGAACCGCCAGTATCATTCCCGGGACCGTCGCGCCCTGAGCCGGACCAAACTCCGGACGGAAAAGCAGTTCCCCAAGCACAGCCCAGTCGAATCCGTGCAGCAGGCCATCGGCATTAAGGCTACGGTCGAGCAGATGCGCCGCATGAATACGGAAAGCCGACGCGCCCAGCGAAGCGAAAATGAAGTTCAGCACGAAAAACCAGAAAACGTAGCGCTTGTTCCGCCGCGCGATCGCGGCCCCGCTCGACAGAAGGCTTGCTTTCTCACTCATATGATTCCGCTCCTATATCATCCACCAGGCTAGAACCTGGGCAAACAACTGAGTCAGAAAAGTCCAGTAGTTCGTCAGCTTGCGCGTCGGTTTCTCGTTGGGTTCGGCCAGATAGCTATTGTTGAAGTTATTGCGATCGATATTGATTTTGTGATCGGGATCGATTTCAACCGTGGTTACCTTGGCCTTTTTCTTATACGTGTATCGAATCCAGCGGTCATGCCCGTCTCCGCCGTCCCAGTGTTCGCGGATCTTATCGCCGTTGTCGAAGGCGATGGCGATATCAACGGGAAAGATGAAGTCTCCTTTGCGTTGGATGACCACTTCCGATTCGTACTCCGTCTCGCCCTTCTTCTCTTTCTTATCTTTGGACCTTTCCTGGTACCAATCCACCGGCGAGGAGTCGACTTTCAGCACGGCGTAGTCGACAACTTGCGTGCCATAGATCGCTGGATTGAAATACCAGCGCAGGTCTTTACCGGAAACTTCCTCAATCGTCTTGAGAAAATCCTCTTTCGTCGGATGCGTGAACCGGTAACGCATGAAGTAGGTATGCATCGCCTGCCGCATCGTGTCTTCGCCGATAATTCCTTCGAGGGTCAGCAGGACAACCGAAGTTTTCCCATAGGTGACACCACTGTAAGAGGCGCTGTTCTCATACTGCCAGCCGTTGCGGGCGATGGGATCGAGATCGGCAACTCCGATATAGCTCAATCTCTGCAACTCGCGCTCGCCCATGGTGACTCCCCACTGATTGAAGATCGAAGTGCGGGGGCCAAGAATGTCATCCAGCACTTTTATTTCGCTGTAGCTGTTGATGCCTTCATCCATCCAGGCGTCTTCGAACTCGTTGGTCGCCACCATGCCGTACCAATACTGGTGCCCGAATTCGTGTTCGACCACCAACTCGGGCAGGTAAATGCCCTGCGGCATCCACCAGGCAGTCCCGCCCGTAATGAAAGTTGGATACTCCATGCCTTCCGCCGCCGATCCAACCTCCGGATCGACCAGAGTCAGCGTCTTGTAAGGATAAGGACCGTACCAGCGTTCGAAGTGATCCAGACTCTGCTTCAGGATTCGCGCATGCCGCTCCTCCTGATCCACGTGCGCGGGCTGCATCATGATGTTCAGCTTTACCTGCCCCACGCTTCCCTGAAAATTGTCTTCGTAGACTTTGTAGTGCGGGCTGGCCGTCCACGCGAAATCGTGCACGTCGTCGGCGTGGTAGCGGACGCTCTTCGTCCCATCCGGATTGTTGACATTGCCCACTTCTACCCCGGTCGCTCCGAGTATCTCAAACTGCGGCACGGTGATCTTCACGTCATACACGCCGAAATCGGCAAAAAACTCGGTGGCGCCATGAAACTGATGACAGTTCCAGGCGCCGTGCCACCAAACTCCGACTTTTGGAAACCACTGCCCCGCCAGCAGAAAATCGCGCTTCCAGCCGGTGCGCTCCAAGGTTCTGGGGAAGTTATCGTGGAATGTGATTTTGAACTGCACGTAGCCATCGGGCGGAATCGGCTTGGGCAGATGCACCTGCACCACACTCTTGTCGTCTTTGTTTCCGTCATCCGGCTGTATGAACTGAAGCTGCGCTGTCAGATCTCCTTGTCCCACTACCTCGAAACGTTTGATGTCCTCGGCCCCATTGTCCTTGCTGTCCCACTTTTCGAACGAAACGTCGCGGGTGCCATCTCGCTTCGACTCCCTGACCCAGGTGGAAGTTGGCTGAAAAGCGTTGAGATAAAGATGGAAGGGAAAGCTATCCAATGCCTGCCCCGTGAGGTTGTGGTAGGTGAGAGTCTCTTCGGCGTCGAGGCCATGAGTCTTGGGATCGTACTTGGCAGCGATCTCGTAGTGCACGATCCTCTGAGAAAGAGGTGTGGGCGAGTTGATGGCCAGGGTAGTATCCGGAAGGCTAAGGGAGTTGGGCGCAGTGATTGCGGGGTTCGCACTCTGGACCACCGGCTCATGGGCAATGGTGCTCTGTGCCATCGCGGGGACGGCCATCAAGAACGCCAGCAACAGCAGATCCACGGGTTTCCGTGGTGACATGGGCAGCACCTCGTTGGTTGAAAAACTACAGTGGAAGATGATACCGCAAGCGCGTGCATGTTACATGGCGGCAAAAATTCCAGCCCCGAAGCTGCCGGGAGTGCGCGCGAACAAAATTTTTTTCGCGGACATTTCGTGACCTTCATCGTTCAGGCGTTTTGTGAGTTGCAGGGTCGAAACGATGGTGTAATTTAGAGGCATGGCGACAATAACTTCCGACGGGCCGCGCTGGATTGGAATTCCGGCGCGCGTATTCGCGATGACGTTTCTTTTGACCCTGCTGTCATTCGCGGTCGCGCTGCTGCTGAGCATCATGGGGACGGTTGTGTATTCCCAGATGAAGCACGTTGCTCCCAACCTGCAGTTTGCCTACCGGCATATCGCGTTTCCCTTTGCAGTCACGGTGGGGGTGATTGTGCTGGTGCTGATGCTGTCGATGGAAATCCGAAATTACCGGCAACGCAAGACGCTGGAAGGAATCGAGCGCGTGAGTTGAGACATTGCTGGAGCGGCGGTCTGGACGCCCGAATATTGAGCAGCCATGAGTGAGCTGAAGACGATTGCGCCGCGGATTGCGATTCCGGTCCCCCATTCCAGCGACCGCGAATATGCCGAGCGCTCGCTGCCGCAGTATGAGAACGCGGTTCGTGGAGCTGGTGGAGAACCGGTGCGCATCGAACTGGGCCAGACGTCGGAACAAGTCATGCAGCAGATCGCGAGCTGCGATGCCGTTCTGCTACCTGGCAGCCGGGCCGACGTCGATCCGCAGAAATACCACGCCGAGCGCCACGAAAAAACCGCTCCCGCGGATCGTGAGCGAGATAAAGTTGATGCGCTGTTGTTGCAGGACGCCTACAAGTTGCGCAAGCCGGTGCTTGGCATCTGCTACGGATTGCAGTCATTGAACGTCTACCGGTCGGGATCGCTGGTGCAACACATAGAGTCCGCGATCAATCACAGTCCGGGGCGAACCGTAGCGAAGGCGCACCTGGTAAACGTAGAGCCGGAATCTCGGCTGGCGAAGATTGTTGGCGCAACCCCACCCCTGGCGGTAAATTCATCGCATCATCAGTCCGCCAAGGTAGCGGGGGATGGCTTGCGAGTAGTCGCGCGCTGCGCTGAAGACGGAGTCATTGAAGCGCTGGAGGGCGCCGCCTCCGGACACTTTGTGCTCGCTGTGCAGTGGCATCCGGAGCGCAGCGTGAATGACGGCCAGGAAGTGGCCGAATCGGCGCGCGCCATTTTTCGCGAGTTTATCCAAACGGCGAGGGAGCACGCGGAGTCATCCCGTCGTCAGTAGAGAGCCGGGCGTTCCTGCCTGACCGCAGCAATGCCAGCGATGGCGGGCAAGAACGCCCGGCTTTTTATTTCCGCGACCCGCGCTTCAGCAACACCAACACATTCGCGATCGCGGCGTTTTCGGTGCCCATGCCTTCCGGAGTTTTTGCCTTGATCCCGACGCAGCCCGGCGGAATCCCGCATAATCGGGCGACGTGCTGGCGAATCGCGTCCGCGTGGGGACCAATCTTAGGAGTGCTCAGGATCAGCGTGGAATCCAGATTCACCAGTTCGTAGCCGGCGGCCTTGACGCGCTGCAAGGCCTCCCGCAAGAATAAAGCAGAGTCGGCGTTCTTCCACTGCGGATCGGAAGGTGGAAACAGCGCTCCAATATCCGGCCCGGCGATCGCGCCCAGCAGCGCGTCGGTGATCGCGTGCAGCAGTACGTCGCCGTCGGAGTGGCCGCCGAGACCTCGATCATGAGGCAGAGTCAAGCCTCCGATCTTAAGCGGAATCCCCAGCTTGAATTCGTGTGAGTCCCAACCGTAGCCGATGCGCATTTCAGGTTGCAAGAGTTGTTCCCGGTCGGCCCGTCATTGGGCGTAAGATTTTTTGAACTTGCGGCAACGCTAACCTGTGCCCTGATAAAAATTGGGCTCGCGACTAGCTTCCAGTCTTAAGATAGAACTCCGCCAATTCCATGTCGGCGGGCGTGGTGATCTTGATATTGCGCGGCGCCCCCATCACGACTTCCACCGGCAGGCCGGCGCGTTCGATGAGCGAAGCCTCGTCGGTACCGAGAAAGCCGTCGGACACCGCGTCGTCGAAGGCCTGCTTCAGGATATTGTAGCGAAAGCCCTGGGGCGTCTGGGCCATCACGATGCTTGCGCGCGGAATCGTCGCTTTGATGAGCGCGCCGTCCGCGGTTCGTTCGACCTGTTTCACGGTGTCGACGGCAGGCCAGCCCGCGATGGCGGCTCCATACTGGTGTGCGGCCTCGATCACATGGGCAATGATCTCCGGCGTAACCAACGGGCGCACTGCGTCATGCACCAGGACGATATCTTGCGGGTCGGCCGCGATATGGGCTAGAGCGCTGGCCACCGAGTCCTGGCGATGCTCGCCGCCTTCTACAATCTGCAGCCGCTTGCTCAAAATCTCCGGATACCGCTTTTCGACCTGGGCGCGAAACCCGGCAATTTCGTCCTGGCGCAAAGCGACGATGATTTCGTAGACAGCCGGGGTAGACGCAAATTTCCGCAGAGTATGGATCAGGATGGGCACACCGTCCAATTCCTTGAACTGCTTGCTCGGCGTTTTTTTCTTGGACTTAGCCGCCGAGGGCGGCGCCATGCGCGTGCCCAATCCCGCGGCCGGAATAATGACAAACACCTTCATACGGGGCGATCAGTATAGTACAGCCGGATATTGCAGGCCCGCTTTTCTGCGGGGACTAGTCGACCGCGCGCTCGGCCGGCGGCGTGGCTTTCTTGGCCGGGTCGGAGCCCGTTGCCGCACCTGGCACCGGAGGAGGCACGGCTACTGGCGGTGGCGAAGAGGAAGTGCCGCGGTGCCCACCGCGCTCATCCCATTTGCCAAAAATCATCTTGCCGGCGGTCGTCTGCAGCACGGAAGTCACCGAGATGTCGATCGTCTTACCGATCATCTTGCGCGCATTATCGATCACCACCATGGTGCCGTCATCCAGATAGGCCACGCCCTGGTTGTACTCTTTTCCCTCTTTCAATATGAATACCCGCATAATTTCGCCGGGCAGAACGATGGGCTTGAGCGAATTGGCCAGCTCGTTGATGTTGAGCACGGCCACGCCCTGCAACTGCGCGACCTTATTGAGATTGAAATCGTTGGTCAGGATCTTGCCTTCATACAACTTCGCCAGTTCGATCAGCTTCATGTCGACTTCCCGCACGCTGGGGAAGTCGTCTTCCACAATCTGGATCTGGACCGATGCCGTTTTCTGCAGGCGTTGCAGGATGTCGAGTCCGCGGCGGCCGCGATTCCGTTTGAGCGAGTCGGCGGAATCGGCCACCAGTTGCAATTCACGGAGCACGAACTGCGGAATCACAATCAGTCCGTCGAGAAAGCCCGTCTCCGCGATGTCGGCGATGCGGCCGTCAATAATCACGCTGGTGTCGAGGATCTTGTAGCTTTTCTTGCCTGTCTTCTCACCGCCGAAAATGCCCCCGAGCGCCGCCAGATTGAGCAAGTCGCCTTTATTGGCGCCGACCGCCAATCCGACATAGGCCATCACCATCATGACCATGATCTGCAAGAAACTGCGGGTCGGGCTGGCCGGGATGCTGCTGCCGATGACCAGCGCGAAAAGATAAGCCCCGATGATGCCCAGCACGCTGCCGATCGCCGCCCCGATCAGCCGCTTCAGGCTCATCGCCCGCAACCGCCACTCGAATACGATGATCGCCGCTCCGATCAATAGACCGACACCGCCAGCCAGGTTTGAGGGCAAGCTAAACGGGCGAATGAGGAAGCAAATTACACCGACGATGAGGACAAACAAAAGGCGTATCAGTAGGACGTCCACGAGCAAACCTCTCTCGGGGAAGGCACCGCGCGAACGATCCCCGCCCCCGCCAGTCGTCCAGAGCCCAATGACATTAAGAGTCTCTGCGCCAGCGTTCTATTCGCGGAGCGGTATGAAAATGAGAATGTGCTCCGCGCCCGGTCATAGCCGGGTATCTACAGCCGTACCCGAAGCAGTATATACCCGGTCGAGAAAGGGAACCAACTTCTAGCCCGCTTGGCGGTCAGTTTGCTCAAACCAGTGGCAGGTTGCAGAGACAACCACTGGATGTGCCCAAGTTGCTCCATAATGCGGCCGACGCGGGCTAACAGGCAAAATGGCTACCTACTCGGCTCATACCGCATCGCCACCGCCCCCGAGCCGAACTCCAAGCGGTTCACGAGCCTCAAGTCGACATGCTTCGATAGCCCCGCGAACAACGTCGGCCCGTGGCCCGCTAACCTGGGGTGCACCACGAACTCGTACTCATCGATCAATCCCAGCTCCGTCAACGCGAGCGGGAGCTTTACGCCTCCCACTAACAGTCCATTACCCGACTCCCGCTTGAGCTCCTGAACGGCCGTCCCTAGATCCCCGCGCACGAGCTTCGCGTTCCAATCGACCCGGTCCAGAGTGCTCGACACGACGTACTTCTTTGCCACGTGGATCGTCCGGGCGAAAGGTTCCATCCAATCAGGCCTCGCTCCCGCCCGCGCCGGCAGCCGCCACGCTGCCTCCATCATTTCGTAAGTCGCCCGGCCAAGGAGGAGGGCATCGGCCTGGTCGATGTTCTCGACCGCGTGACGATGCAAGTCTTCATCCGGTGGAATTACACGATGGTCGCAGCACCCGTCCACTGTGAGGTTGATGGAATACCGAAGGGGTCGCATTACGAAAGAGTACCGCACCGCCGATGAGGTAGACCAGCAAGGTTAGCCCGCTTCAGGGACAGGACGAATCGCGAGTCGCTCGTCCTCACATCCCGTCATAAGTTGGCCCGCCGCCGCCTTCCGGTGGAACCCAAGTAATGATCTGGTACGGGTCCTGGATGTCGCAAGTCTTGCAGTGGACGCAGTTTGCCGGATTCAAGCTGATGCGTTTGCCGTTGGGCGTGCCCGCATCGTCCACCATCTCGTAGACATTTGCCGGGCAGAAGTTCTGGCAGGGGCTGCCAAACTCCTGCACGCAGCGTTCATTGCAGACGTTGGTGTCTTGAATCAACAAATGCGCCGGCTGATCCTCTTCATGCTTCGTGCCGGAATGATAGAGGTCGGTGAGCTTGTCGAAGGTGAGCTTGCCGTCTCCCTTGGCGGGGCCGAGCAGGTGCGCCTCCGGCCCTCCATCGGCAGCAAGTTTGGCGACCGGCTCCAGGTTCTCGTATCCGGCATGGGAGTCCATGCGGTTGCGCAGGCCGCCAGGAAAGATGTCCTGCAACACGGTATTGAACATCCCGGCGAGCATGCCATTCTTGAATCCCTGATGGAAATTGCGCACTGGCCAGAGTTCATCGTGAATCCAGCTGGTCTCTACGCGCCGCTGAAACTTACCTAGAGTGGCTGGTGACGAGTCTGATTTCACCAGCGCTTCGAACGCCGTTTCAGCCGCCAGCATGCCGCTCTTGATCGCCAGGTGAATCCCTTTCAGCCGCGCCGAATTGAGAAATCCGGCGGAATCGCCGACGATCATCCAACCATCTCCGCCGAGCGGCGGCAGCGACCACCATCCCCCGTAGGGAAGAGACTTGGCGCCGTAGCGTATCATTTTGCCACCGGCCAGCAACCCGGCAATATAGGGATGTTGCTTGAACGCCTGCAGCACATGCTGCGGATCGAGGCGTGGGTCGCGATAATCCAGCCCGGTAACAAACCCAAGCGACACCGTATTCCCTTTTGAACCGTAAATCCACGCGCCGCCATACTCCTTGGTGGTCAGTGGATACCCCATCGTATAGATCACCTCGCCCGCCTGAATCCGGCCCGACGGCACTTCCCACAGTTCCTTCACGCCCACGCCATAAGTCTGCGGGTTGCGGTCTTTCATCAGGTCGAACTTCTGGAGGAGTTGCTTGGTGAGGGATCCGCGCGTGCCTTCGGCGAGCACGACCACTTTCGCCTTCACGTCGTAGCCGGGCTCGAAATTCGATTTCGGCTGGTTCTGTTTATCGACCCCCTTGTCGTCGGTGCGCACGCCGATCACACGATCGCCGCCGCGATCTCCGTTCTTGTCAAAGAGCAGTTCCGCGCCGGCAAAGCCCGTGAAAATCGTGATCCCCGCTTCTTCCACTTTGCCCGCGAGCCACTTCACGAAGCGATTGATGGAGATCACGTAGTTGCCGTGATCCTGCAGCGGCGGAGGCGTGATGGGAAGCCGGTAATGACCGGTGCGTGTCAGGAAGTAAACGCCTTCCTTCTCGACTTCGGCGTCGAGCGGGGCTTCGCTCTCGAATCCTGGCAGCAGCTCCTTCATGGACCGTGGATCGAGCAGCGCGCCCGAAAGACAGTGCTGCCCGGCTTCGCGCGCTTTTTCGAGAACGTAGATATTTTCTTTGGTGAGCAGAGCTTCCGGATGGCGCAGGTTGTGATCGTCGATCAACTGCGAAAGACGCAGCGCGCAGGCCATGCCCGCGGGGCCGCCGCCGACGATAACCACGTCCGCCGGCATTTCGGGATGCTCGATATTTGGAAGAGGTTTGCGGAAGATCAGCATGGCAGTCGGCCTTTGACAGAAAACCCCTTATCATACGGGAAACCGCATCGGAGGGCATTACCGCTGCTTACCATCTCTTGAAAATGACCGCAACCGCGGCGACCATCATGACAAAACCCACGAGGTAGTTCCACTTCAACGGTTCGCGAAGGTAGAGGACCGAGAAGGCCGAGAATACGGTCAACGTGATGACCTCCTGAATTGTCTTCAGCTGCGCGGTTGTGAACTCGTAGGAGCCGATGCGGTTGGCTGGCACCTGAAAGCAGTATTCGGCAAAGGCGATGAGCCAGCTTATGACGATGACCTTGAACAGCGGTGCCTGCCGATACTTCAGGTGGCCATACCAGGCGAAGGTCATAAAGATGTTGGAGAGGGTCAAGAGAAGGACCGTTGTCATGAGAGTATGTTGCCCGAATCGGGACCTCAGGTTCTAGTGTTTCGCCGGTGGAGCAACGGGCGCCTCGCCGTCCTCGGCCAAGCGTCAAAAGGCGATTGTCTCGCGAATGCTGAAACAGTTCATCCCATCCGCACAGGCGTCCCAACCGTTAATCCGAAAGCGTATAGGCCTACCCCTGTGCCCCTCCGTGTCCCCTGTGATCAAGCCTTTGTCTGTCATCTCAATGCTCTCCGAATACGTATCGGAAGGCACCCTAATCGAAGGCGCCCATCCGCTCCTGCTACCATCGCTACCATGCTGGAACCCTCCACTCCAGTGCAGTACGTGAAAGGCATCGGCCCGCGCCTCGCCGAGATCCTCGCCGCTAAGGGCATTGCGACGGTCGACGACCTGCTCCACTACCTGCCCTTCCGCTACGAAGACCGTCTGAACCCCCGTTCCGTCGCCGAACTCCGCGCCGGGGAGATGGCTACCGTGATTGCCGAAGTCCGCAATTCGGGACTGTTTCGCACCCGACGCATGCCCATCTTCCAACTCACGGTCGGTCAGGGCCGCAACAAGCTAAAGTGCCTCTGGTTCAACGCCGCGTACCTTGAGGACCGTTTCAAGGCCGGGCAGATGTTGGCACTCTACGGCAAGGTCGAAGAGGATCGGGATGGTCAACTGCAAATCATGCAACCGCAAGTCGAGATCCTGGGCGACATCAACGAAGAAGGCGGCGCCGATGAGGCCGAAAAAAAAGCCGCCGCCTCGCTCGAAATTGGACGGATCGTTCCCATCTACGAATCCGCCGGGCAGGGTAAGCTCACGCCGCGCTGGTTCCGCCGCATCATACGCCGGACCCTCGAAAATCTGAACCCCGATCTTCCCGACCCCATCCCCGCCGCCGTGCGCGCCCATCTGAACCTGGTGCCGGTGCGCGAAGCCCTCTGGAAGGCGCATTGGCCCGAGGCCGGCGAGAGCTTCACCGATCTGCAATCGTCGCGTACTCCAGCCCACATAAGAATGATCTTCGATGAACTCTTCTTCATCGAACTCGGCCTCGAACTCAAACGCCGCGAACAGAAGGCGCAGACCGGAATCGCCTTCCAGTTGAACGACGCGGTGCGCCAGGCGATTAAGAAGATACTGCCCTTCCACCCCACCACCGCCCAAAAAAGGGTGCTGAAAGAGATCGCCACCGATATGCAGACACCCAGCCCCATGCGGCGTCTGCTGCAGGGCGACGTAGGTTCGGGCAAGACCATCGTCGCTTTCCAGGCTGCGATCATCGCCATCGAAAACGGCTACCAGGTCGCGCTCATGGCACCCACGGAAATTCTGGCCCAACAACATTATTTCTCCGCCCGCCAGATTCTCGAACGCGCCGGATACCGCATCGTCCTCCTGACCGGCTCCCTTGAACAAGACCGCAAACGCGACGTCCGCCGCCATATCGCGCAAGGCAATGCCCAACTCATCATCGGAACCCACGCCCTTATTCAGGATAAAGTCGAATTCGAGAATCTAGGCCTGGTCGTCGTCGACGAGCAACACCGCTTCGGAGTCATGCAGCGCCTGAAACTGATGAGAAAGGAAGGTGCGGCGACCGCCAGAAATCACGTAGGGACGTACGCCCTGGTCCGTCCCAGCGAGCGCCCTTCGCCCATGCCCGAGCCCGACGTGCTGGTGATGACCGCAACCCCCATCCCGCGCACCCTCGCCCTCACCCTCTACGGCGACCTCGACCTCTCCGTGCTCGACGAACTCCCGCCCGGACGCACGCCCGTCGTTACGCGCGCCCTCCCCGACGAGCGCGCCCCCGAAGTCTGGGACTTCGTCCGGAGGCAGATCGCCGCCGGACATCAGGCCTACGTCGTGTATCCCGTAATCGAAGAAAATGAAGAACGCGAACTGAAGGCCGCCGAACAAATGCACCGCCAGTTGCGCGAGAAGATTTTTCCCAGCCTGCACGTCGGCCTGCTCCACGGTCGTCTTGATGCCGGCGAAAAAGAGCGCGTCATGCGCGAATTTCAACAGGGCAAGATCGAAATTCTCGTAGCCACCACGGTCATCGAAGTGGGCGTCGACGTCTCGAACGCCACCGTCATGGTGATCGAACACGCCGACCGCTTCGGATTAGCGCAGCTCCACCAGTTGCGCGGACGCATCGGACGCGGCGCGGCGAAATCCTATTGCGTGCTCATGCGTGGCGGAAAGGTCTCTGAAGAAGGCGAACGCCGTCTCGACGCCATGGTGCGCACGAACGACGGTTTCCAGATCGCCGAACTCGATCTCGAACTCCGCGGCCCCGGCGAATTTTTTGGGACCAAGCAAGCCGGAATTCCCAGCTTCCGCGTAGCCAACATCATCCGCGACCGCCAACTGCTCGAAGCCGCCAAACGCGAAGCCGCATTGGTTATCTCCGGGCCAAATGCTGAAATATCGAAAGAAGAGGTTGACCGCGCCCTCAGGGAAATGCGGTCGCGCTGGGCCCTCACCTACGGCTTGGTCGAAGTAGGTTGAGTCGTGTCTCAGTCTCTTCAATTACTTACGGGGATAACCGCTTTCTACGATCGCATGCGTCTTTTCTCCCTCTACCACCGTATCTATCGGTAGTATGAGCGAGACTGCCCGCTACTTCGAGAATTCGATGGCGCAAGAGAGCACCGAGATCGCTCGTGGACTTCGACGGCGCGACCCCGATCTGCTCGACCGACTGATCGAGCAATACCAGCATCGCCTTCTACGCTATCTCATTTACTTGACCGGCCGACGTGAACTGGCGGAAGACCTCTTCCAGGAAACCTGGATCCGCGTCCCCTGCAGCCCACCTGTCCACAATGCCAGCGTCGAATAGACCTCGGCGACGAGTTTTGCCCGTACTGCGGCGGAACGTTGGCTGCTGCTGCTGGCGCGGTTTCTTCGGTACCCAGCCAACCGTGAGCACCAGCCCTTCTGCTATGATCGCCGCTGTGCCGGCAAAACCGGCCCACTTCACGCTTGACGAGGAGTTTTTATCATGGAAACACCCGGCCTTCCTCTCGGCTCCCGCCGCAACGAAGACATCGCGCTTGATCTCATGAAATTTATCGCCATGACCACCAGCTACGGCAAGACAGTCGGCTCCGGAGTCGGTTTCCAGGGCGGTGGGGCGGCCGCCAAGCCCGAGGATTACGCCACCCACCTGCTGGAGCTGTATGGGCGCTGCCTGCAGTCGGTCACTGGCAAGTAAGCCCAGGTTCTTGATACAGGGACCACTGAGAAACACAGGGAAGGGCGATGACGCCGGGGTTCCCCCTGTGCTCCTCCGTGTGCCCCGGTTAAAGACTCTTTGGAAGCAGTTTGCACTAACCCGTTTCCCCTGAACGTCTTCGTTGACAAGCACTGCGGCGCTGGGCTATTCTATTGGTCTTTAGAAGTGAAGTGGAAGTCCTGCGGCTGCCCGCCTGGAATACCTAGCGCGCGTTCTGCGTGGATTGATTATTCATTAGGGCACTCAGCGGTCTTCGTTTATAAAGCGTCGTTCTTTTGATTTTCCGGGAGAGTTCCGATGTCAACCTATTTCCCCAAAGAAGGGGATATCGTGCGTAAATGGTTTGTGGTGGATGCGAGCGGACTTGCGCTCGGCCGCCTCGCCTCGCGCGTAGCCCGCATTCTGATCGGCAAAGAAAATCCCAGGTATACGCCCTTTATCGACACTGGCGACCACGTCGTCATCATCAATGCCGAGAAGGTCAAAATTACCGGCATGAAGGCCGATCAGAAGGTCTATCACCGCTATACCGGGTATCCCGGCGGTCTGCGATCGGAAGAAATGAAGAAGCGCATGGTGCGCAAGCCCGAACTGGTGATCGAAGATGCTGTTGCCCGCATGCTCCCCAAGAACAAATTGGGGAAGCAGATGTTTACCAAGCTGAAGGTGTACCGCGGCGACAAGCATCCCCATGAAGCGCAGAAGCCGGAAGCCAAGGTCTTTGCGTAAGACGTTATTAGCGTGTCCGGTCCCCTATTTCAGGAGGCGGGCACCGGGAAAACTTTGAAAGGTGACAAGCACCTGAGTTAGCGAAATGCTGACGGTTGAGTGCTCAAGGCTAAAATGGCTGAAATCGTTCAATACTACGGAACCGGACGCCGCAAGACCGCGATCGCGCGTGTTTTTCTTCGTCCTGGCAGCGGCGAGTTTAAGGTCAACGGCAAAGCGTTCGATGAGTACTTTGTGACGCCTTCGCAGCGTATTGCCGCCAAGCGCGCTCTGGTATCGACCGACACCGCCGCCACCTTCAACGTGCTGGCAAATGTCTGCGGCGGCGGCGTGGCTGGACAAGCCGATGCGGTGCGTCTTGGCATCACCCGCGCGCTCATGCTGTTCAACGCGGAACTGCGGAAGCAACTCAAAGGCGAAGGCATGGTCACTCGTGACCCCCGCGCTAAAGAGCGCAAGAAATATGGACAGAAGGGCGCCAGAAAGCGCTTCCAGTTCAGCAAGAGATAAGAGTTAGTCGCTGGTCGTTTGCAAACGACCAGCGACTGGTTTTAGGAATTCAATTCATCCCCCCACCTCCCCCTGAGATGGGGTGGACGGGAATGGCAATCCGGGGCCCGTTCGTGTCCGGATGTAGACCAACTGAGGAGGTTGATTGGCAAACATTACGATGAAAGAGTTGCTCGAAGCTGGCGTTCACTTCGGGCACCAGACGAAACGATGGAACCCAAGGATGAAGGAATACATCTTTGGCGAGCGCAACGGTATTTACATCATTGATCTGCAGAAGACGCTCAAGATGTTCAAGGAAGCGTCGAAATTCGTGCAGGATCTGGCCGCCGATGGCCGCATCATCCTCTTTGTGGGCACCAAGCGCCAGGCCCAGGACGCCATTGCCGAAGAGGCGCAGCGCTGCTCGATGTTCTACGTGAACCAGCGCTGGCTGGGCGGACTGCTCACCAACTGGGTCACGGTGCAGAAATCGGTCAAGCGGCTCAAGGAACTCGACGAAATGGCCACCGATGGCCGTTACGATCTGCTTCCGAAGAAGGAAGTCATCAAACTGGAGCGCGAGCGCAAGCATCTGCAGGCGAATCTCGCCGGCATCAAGAATATGACCCGTCTGCCCGATGCGATCTTCGTCATCGATTCCAACAAAGAGCAGATCGCGGTACGCGAAGCGCGCAAGCTGGGTATCCCGGTCGTTGCCGTGGTTGACACCAATTGCGATCCGAGCGAAGTGGATTATGTGATCCCGGGCAATGACGACGCGCTGCGGGCGATCCGCCTGTTTACGTCGAAGATTTCCGAGTCGATTGCCGAGGGCGTCCACGCTCGGGACGACAAGCAACTGGCGGATATTCAGGCCGTGGCCGAGCCCGAACCGGCGGTCGCCGCTCCCGAAGCCGACATCGTGTTTGCCGAAGTTGTGGCGGATGGCACAACCCCGATTCCCGCGATCGCAGTTGCAGGCGCGGCTCCCGAAGGCGAAGAAATTCGCATGGAAGACGTGCTCGGCAAGGGCACACGTAAACGTCCCTCAGCCGCCACCGAAGATGTCGATGAACTGCAGGCTGAGACGCGCCGGTTTTAGCACGGCTGCCGGCCGCTACCGACCGCCAGAATCTGACCCGCGCAGCTGGCCTGTGCGCGGGTCGAGTTTTGTAAGAGCAGGTTTCAAGATTAAGTTTCAAGGTGTGAAGGTTTCAAGGTTTCAATCTTTCTGCTAACCGCGCTGATTGGCCCTCCGACTGACCTGCCTTGAAACTCTGGAACGTTGAATACTGGAAATATCAGATCCGAGGTACGAATGAGCCCTACTATGGAAAACATCTCTGCTGCCCAGGTGAAAGAGCTCCGCGAAAAAACCGGAGCCCCCATGATGGATTGCAAACACGCCCTGACCGAAGCCAAAGGCAACTTGGAGGAGGCCATCGTCGTGTTGCGCAAGAAAGGTGTATCCGTGGCTGCCAAGAAAGCCGCGCGCGTCACCAGCGAAGGCTCGGTGGCGCACTACATTCACGCTGGCGGCAAGATTGGCGTCCTGGTCGAGGTCAACTGTGAAAGCGATTTCGTGGCCCGCACCGAGGACTTCAAAGAGCTGACCCACGATATCGCCATGCACATCGCGGCGAGCGATCCGAAATTCGTGCGCAAAGAAGACGTCACGCCCGAAGCCTTCGAGCGCGAGAAAGACATTTATCGCGCCCAGGCGATTGCCAGCGGCAAGCCCGCGAACATTGCCGAGAAGATGGTTGCCGGCAAGATGGAAAAGTTCTACGAAGAGGTTTGCCTGCTGGAGCAACCCTTCATTAAGGACCAGACCGTCAGCATCGCGCAGTTGATTGCCGCCAAAGTAGGCAAACTCGGCGAGAACATTGCCGTCCGTCGCTTCGCCCGTTTTAAGGTCGGCGACGCCACCGCCACCGTTGCCTTCATCACCACCAAGCCCGATAGCGATACCGGCGAGGCGTCCGCGCCGGTGGCCAAGTAGCAGCCGAACAGGGGGCGCTGCGGCGCCCCTTTTGATTTATGCTTCGTTGTAGCCGAACGTCATCCTGAGCGAAGCGAAGGACCTGTCTTTTCATGTCTGCCCCCATCTTCAAACGCATCCTGCTCAAAATCTCCGGCGAAGCGCTCGCCGCCGACCAGGGTTTTGGCATCGACACGAAACGTATTCATGAAATCGCGGCTGAACTTGCCGATGTTCACACCCTCGACATCCAGATGGCGATCGTGGTCGGCGGAGGCAATTTCTTTCGCGGCGTCGCCGACCAGGCCAAAGACATGGATCGCGTCTCCGCCGATCACATGGGCATGCTGGCCACGGTCATCAACTCCCTGGCCCTGCAGGACGCCCTCGAGAAGCAGAACGTCTACACCCGCGTCCAGACTGCCATTGAGATGAACCAGGTGGCCGAGCCGTTCATCCGTCGTCGCGCCATCCGGCATCTCGAAAAAGGACGCGTCGTCATCTTCGCCGGCGGCACCGGCAACCCCTACTTCTCCACCGATACCGCCGCTTCCCTGCGCGCCATGGAAATCAAGGCCGATGCCATCCTGAAGGCTACGAAAGTCGACGGCATCTATGATGCCGATCCCATGAAAGTGAAGGACGCCAAGAAGTTTGAAACCCTCACCTATATGGACGTTCTGAAGCAGGGTCTCAAGGTCATGGACTCGACCGCCATCTCCTTGTGCAAAGATAACAATCTGCCCATCATCGTTTTCAACCTGAACCAGCGCGGCAACATCCGCCGCGTCTTGCTCGGCGAAAAAATCGGCTCCCTGGTCAGCGCATAGAAAGGTCAGAGGTCAGATCGCAGAGGTAAAAACCCCAGGGATAAGTCATGGTTCCATCTCTTCGGTCTAACCTCTGATAGCCTCTCACCTCAGTCCTGGGTTTATAATTCACGGTTCGCTATCGCCAACCTTGGAGCTGAGAAAGATGGCTCATCCCGCCCTCAAAGAAGTCTACGCAACCTTGAAAACTCGCATGGAAAAGGCGGTGGAAGACTTCCGCCGCGAAATGGCTGCCACCCGCACCGGGCGCGCCAACGTGCACATGCTCGATGCCGTTTCCGTCGACTATTACGGATCGCAGATGCCGCTCAACCAGGTCGCCCAGATTCACGCCCCCGAGCCACAGATGATCACCGTCCAGCCCTTCGATACCTCGCAACTTGGGGCCATCGAAAAGGCCATCCGCAGCGCCGACCTCGGCCTCAACCCGATGAACGATGGCAAGCTGATCCGTGTTCCCGTGCCTGCCCTCACCGAAGAGCGCCGCAAGGACATGGTCAAGCACCTGCACCGCATTCTCGAAGAGCATCGCACCGCCATTCGCAATATCCGTCGCGATGGCAATGACGCTATCAAGAAGACACTCAAAGACAAGAAAATCGCCGAAGACGACGAGAAGCGCGCCCTCGACGAAATCCAGAAGCTCACCGACGACGAAATAAAAAAAATGGAAGAAATGAGCAAAGGCAAAGAAAAGGAAGTCCTGGAATTCAAGTAGAGCTCCTGTAGAGCGGACACTCCTGTCCAGTGCTTGGCGCCGCTTCGCCAGCACAGCAGTGGGCGGCCCGAGCAACCTTCTCCATTTCTCCCGTCGCATCTTGCCCTTATAATCTGCAGATGAAGCGCGTCGTCCACGCCGCCTGCCCGCACGATTGTCCCGACGCATGCGGCGTCCTCATCACCATCGATGACGGCCGCGCCACCCGGATTCAGGGCGATCCCGAGCATCCCGTTACGCGCGGATTCCTGTGCGCGAAAGTCGCCAAGTATCTCGACCGTGTCTATTCGCCGGACCGCGTCCTCTATCCCATGCGACGCGTGGCTGCAAAGGGTCCGTGTGGCGCAGCCGTCCATGAAGTCTTTGCCCGCATCACCTGGGACGAGGCCCTGGACGAAATCGCGAACAAATTCAAAAACATTATCGCCGGCCACGGTCCCGAGGCGATTCTCCCCTACTCTTACGGAGGCACTCTCGGCGCCCTCAACGGCGCTTCCATGGACCGCCGTTTTTTTTACCGCCTAGGCGCTTCGCAACTGGAGCGCACTATCTGCTCCGACGCCGGAGAAGTGGGCATGGAATCCGTAACCGGCATTAAGCTAGGTACCGAGCCTGAACAGTTTGTGCATTCCCGTTACATCATCGCCTGGGCATCGAATATCCATGGCAACAACGTTCATCTCTGGCCCTATATCGAAACCGCCCGGCGCCATGGCGCGAAGCTGGTCGTCATTGACCCGTATCGCACCCGCACCGCCAAATTAGCCGATTGGTATCTGCCCATCAATCCCGGCACCGACGCCGCTCTCGCCCTCGCCATGATGCACGTGATCATTCGCGAAAATCTCTTCGACGCCGACTACGTCTCCCACTACACCGTCGGTTTCGAAGACCTCAAGGCGCGCGCCGATCAGTATCCGCCCGAAATAGCCGCTCGCTGGACCGGTATCTCGGCCGACGACATTCGGAAGCTGGCCCGGGAATACGCGACCGTGCGGCCCTCCGCGATCCGCGTCAACTATGGCATCCAGCGCAACGACGGCGGCGGTATGGCCATGCGTGCCGTGGCCATGCTGCCTTGTCTGATCGGATCGTGGAAAGAGATCGGCGGAGGACTCCAGCTCTCGACCAGCGGCGCTTTCGGTTTAAATACTTCCGCGCTCAGGATGCCCGAGTTGATGCAGAAAGCTCTGGGACGGCCTGCCCGTATCGTGAATATGGTGCAACTCGGCTCCGCCCTCAACTCGCTCTCCTCACCACCCATCCAGGCGCTTTTCGTTTACAACTCCAATCCAGCGGCCGTGTGCCCCAACCACAATGAGGTTGTTCGCGGCTTAAAGCGCCCCGACCTTTTTACCGTCGTCCACGAACAGTTCTTCACCGACACCACCGACTACGCCGACATCGTATTGCCCGCCACTACTTTTTTCGAACATAAGGATTTGCAAGCCGCCTACGGTCACTACTACCTTCAGGTCTCTAATCAGGCTATCGACCCGCTCGGCGAATGCCGCTCCAATGTTGACCTGTTCCGCGCCCTGGCGGGGCGTATGGGCTTCGACGAAGAGTGTTTCCGCGAAACCGTTGACTCCATGATTGACCAAGCTCTGCAGTCCACCAACCCACGGCTTCATGGCATTACCCGTGTTCGCCTGGAACGAGAGCACCGCATCCGCCTGAATTTTGCCGTCGCCGCTGGAGACGCCGCCGTCCGTCCAACCGAGCGCAGTTCGGAACCCACCACCCCCTTTCTCCCTTTCGCCCAGGGCAACTTCCTCACGCCCAGCGGCAAAGCCGAATTCTACAGCGAAACCCTTAAGACAAACGGGCTCGATCCGGTCGTTTCCTTCACTCCGCCCGCCGAGTCGCGTCATGGTTCCACGACCGGCTTCCCCCTCGAACTCCTCGCCCGTAAGCCCGACAACCATCTGAATTCCTCCTTCGCCAACCTGCCATCCGTCCGCGAAATGGAACCGCGAATGGGCGATCTCGAGATGCACCCCACCGACGCCACCGCCCGTGGCATCCGCGACGGCGACCGCATCCGCGCCTTCAACCCCCGCGGAGAGATCGTCCTCCAGGCCTGCGTCAACGGCTCGGTTCGTCCCGGAGTCGTCGCTGCGCGCCTGGATTGGGCGCGTTTTACTCCCGGCGGCGGCAATATAAATGTCCTAACTTCAGAAAAACTTACGGACATGGGCAACGCGGCGACGTTCTATTCCGTCTGTGTTGAGGTAGAGCTTTTTCGGGCGTGACTCGACACTGGATAGTGGAGGGAATTTCGTCGCTCGTCTTGGACGGTTCTCACTCTCTACCGTATAATTACCGTTTTCCTAACTCTGGTTTCTCGAGGTAGTTGCGATTCATCGTCGTCATCAGGATATTCCTGCGTGTGCCCTGCGACTCGGCCACGACCAGGGCCCGCGGAACGCCCCCTCTGGGTCTCCAACTTCTTTGACTCCAGGAGTTTGGCGGGGCCGCTCTGTCTGCGTTCGCATCTTCGGACTGCTCGCACTTTTGCTTCTCGCCGTTCCCGTCCTCAGCCAACAGGACCTTATCGTCGGCATCACCGTCCATGGCAACCGCCGCATCCCGGCCGACACCGTCAGGGCCCGCATCTTCACCAAGGTGGGTGACGTGTACGACACCGCCGCCTTGGAGCGCGACTTTAACGCCCTCTGGAACGCCGGCTACTTCGAGGACATCCGCTTCGAGCGCGAACAGAGCGCCAAAGGCTGGATCCTTCACATCTACGTCAAAGAGCGGCCCACCATCCGTGAGATCAACTACACGGGCCTGAATGCCGTTTCCACCAGCGACGTGCTCGACCGCTTCAAGGACCGCAAAGTCGGACTCTCGGTCGAAAACCAGTACGATCCGACCAAGATCAAGAAGGCGGAAGTCGTCCTCAAAGAACTCCTCGCCGAACACGGGCGCCAGTTCGCCACCATCCGCACCGAGATTCGCCCCATCCCGCCGGCCGCCGTCGGCGTCACCTTTGTGATTAAGGAAGGGCCCAAGGTCAAGGTTGGCCGCATCCGTTTCCGAGGCAACAAACACGTCAATGACCGCACCCTGCGCGCGGCCATGAAGAACCTGAGGCCCATCGGCATCCCCCACTCCATCTTCCTCGAAAACCTTTTCGCCAAAACCTACGACGCCACCAAACTCGAAGAAGATACCGAACGCGTCCGCGCCGAATTTCAGAACCGCGGCTACTTCAAGGTCCTGGTCGACGATCCCAAGACCGAGATCCACGACACCGGACATACCGGCTTCCACGTCCCCTGGGTGCAGTCCGGACTTGGTAAATCCGTCGATATCACCATGCCAATCGAAGAAGGGGAACGCTACCACCTCGGTACGATCACCTTCAAGAACAACAAAGCTATCCCCAACCCCAATGCCTTGCGCGGACTTTTCCCGATGAAGGATGGCGAAATTTTCAGCCGCGAGAAAATCGCCAAAGGTCTGGAAAACTTACGCAAAGCCTACGGCGAGGCTGGCTACATCAACTTCACTTCCGTCCCTGACACCAAGTTCGACGACGAAAAGAAGACCGTGAATCTCGAAATTGACGTGGACGAAGGCAAGCAGTTCTACGTCCGCCGCATCGAGTTCCAGGGCAACACCACCACGCGCGACAAAGTCATCCGCCGCGAGATTGCCCTCGAAGAAGGCCAGATCTACAACTCGCGCTACTGGGAACTGAGCCTGCTGCGTCTGAATCAACTCGGCTATTTCGACCAACTCAAGCCCGACGATCCCAATACGACCGAACGCCACCTTGACGAGAAAGCGGGCACCGTCGACCTCAGCCTGAAGGTCAAGGAAAAAGGGAAGAACAGCATCGGCCTGCAAGGCGGCGTCAGCGGCCTCGCCGGCGCCTTCGTTGGCCTTAATTACGCCACCAACAACTTCCTGGGATTGGGCGAAACCCTCTCCGTGCAGGCCAGCCTCGGCGCCCGCCAGCGCGATCTCGTCTTCGGATTCACCGAGCCCTACTTATTCGATCGGCCCATCCAGGCGGGCTTTAACGTCTACGCCCGCAAGACCAACTATGATCAAGCCCGCCAGTATGCCATTGCCACTGGACAGAATCTCAGCCTGCCCTCTGCTTACCTCCAGAACCTGCAGAACTACTCCCAGTCCAGCACCGGCACCAGCCTGAGCTTAAGCTATCCACTGCACCGTTCTTTCAAGCGCTTTGGCATCAACTACTCGTTCGATCGCTCTTCCTTGGTTGCGGTGAGCAACGCTTCCAAACTGTTGTTCCAGAATCTCAACTTCCGCGGCATCACCGGCCCCAACGCGCTCAACGGCATCATAACCAGTAAAATCACTCCCAGCTTCACCATGAATACTCTCGATGCGGCCTATGCGCCCCACCACGGCCGAAGCCTTTTCATCGGAGGCGAATTCGCCGGCATCGGCGGCACCGTCCACACGATCCGGCCCATCGTCCAGTACAAACAGTTCTTCCCCATGCAAAAGCGCCGGAATGCGCTCGGTTACAACCTGCAGGCCTCGTTTATCACGGGTTTCGGTGGAATCGTCGCCCCTCCCTTTGAACGCGCCTATCTCGGAGGCGAAAATGACCTGCGCGGATTCGACATCCGCACGGTTTCTCCCATCGCCTATCTGCCCAGTACGCAGAATGTCGCTCTTCAGAATCCCGATCGCAGTTTCGTTCCTGCCAACCCGCTCTTCAAGGTGCAGACCAACTCCGCCGGACAATGCGTTTACAACTGCTGGTTTGTCCCCGTTCCCTACCAGCAACTCGTAACCCCCGGCGGCGACCTCAGCCTTCACGGCAACCTGGAATACCGCATCACCATCGCCGGTCCGGTCGCCATCGCTCCCTTCGTCGACGTTGGCACCGATCCAATTATTCGCACCTCGCAGTTGCAGACCAACCTCACCCAGTACAACAACCTCATCAACACCCTCTTCGGCTGCCCACAACTGAATACGGCATTCGCCTGCGAAGGCGGGGCCAAGATCAGCCAGAGCTTTTTCCCAAGAGATCTCCAACCCGTTCCCGGCACCAACTGGGTTCCGCGCATGTCCACTGGCCTCGAATTGCAGACCATGCTTCCCGTGGTGAACGCGCCGTTCCGCATTTACTACGCCTACAACGCCCTGCGCCTCGACAGCGGCGCATCTCCGCCCGTACCCATCACTCCCGGAATGTTCCCCAACACGGCGGCTGGCGTCTATACCTACGGGACCACGCTCGCGACCCTTGGCTCCAGATTCACCCTCCGCGAGCCCAGAAAAACCTTCCGCTTCTCCGTCGCCACAACCTTCTAAGTGCAGTTCTCAGTTCTCAGTTCCCAGTTCTCAGAATTCGGAAAGGCAGACAAATCCCGCTGCATGATTGCATCCAACTCTTGGGGTCTAACGAGAGCGGGGAACGTAGAACTGAGAACCGGGACCTACCCTACTCGATATGCACCAGGCCGCTCGCAGGCTCCGACGTCGGTGCCGGCCACTGCGGTGCCCGCCACGCATCCAGCACCGATACCTGATGCACGCATGACACCGTGCAATGGGGAGCGCACGGCTTCTCGGTATGAAACTCGCGCCGTATATCGGCAATCGTGTACTTCTCCAGTGGAATACCCGGATACCCGCGCTGCTGCGAACAGTAATGCACCAGCCCATCCTCGCAGATATACAGGTAGCGCGCCCCGGCGCGACAGCGCCATTGATTGGGACGCCCCAGCGCGATGTTGTCCTGAAACCCATGTACCCGTGTGAAGCTGCGTTTCTCCAAGCCCTGCATCTCGTGGTACACCCGCCGCTCCTCGTCGTTCAAGGGCTGCACCTGCCCGGAGCCGTCGTGAATGATTCCCACCGTCGAACTGAATCCCAGTTCCATCGCACGCTTGCCGATCGTAAGCGCGTCCTGCGGATGGCTAACCCCGCCTCCCACCACGGAATTTATATTGACGTGAAACTCCGCGTGCTCCGCCAGCAATTGCAACTTCCGGTCCAGCACCTTCAGGCTTTTCTTCGACACTTCATCCGGATTTACGTTATCAATCGAAATCTGCAGCCACTCCAACCCCGCACGGTTCAGCCGCTGGATGCGGTCCGCCGTCAGCAGGTAGCCGTTCGTTATCAGCCCCGAAACAATCCTGCGCCGACGCATGTGATGAATAATGTCATCCAGTTGCGGATGCAGCAGCGGTTCACCGCCGCTGATCGTGATCACCGAAGTCCCGAGATCGCCCAGTTGATCCACCCGCCGCAACATTTGCTCGGTGGGCACCGGCTTCGAGAAATCGTCGAACTCGTTGCAATAAGTACAGGCCAGATTGCACCGCCGGATCGGAATCAGATGTGCCAGCAGAGGATGGTCGGTCGACACCACCGCCTTCAGGATTTGCCACAATCCATGAGCGTTCCGTTCCGCCGCCTTAAGCCTGCGGCGCAATTTCACTGCGGTTGCTGTCATTCAATGATTCCTGTTGCTGATCCCTAGTTGCCATTTCACCACACCCCCCTGCCCAATGCCCAATTGGCTGCAGCAGTCGGCGGAAAAGCAGGGTCGAACGGCGATTCGAACCCGCCTGACACTCGCGCCATCATTCCGTTCGTTGGTGTCCCGCCTCCCCCAGCGCCGCCACGGCCCGCCCCAGATTCTCGCCTTTGATCAGCACATAGTCCGTATCAAACGTCGAAATCGCAAAAATCGGGATCCGCGCGCCCGCCAGCGGTTGCACAAACGACGCCAACACTCCTGTCATCGAAAAGGGAAACGGCCCCTCCAGCTTTAGCGCCACCCATCCGCGTTCCGTCAATGCGCCGTCCCGCAGAGGATCCCCTTTACCGGTATCTTCCCCGCAGGCATCTTCCGAGCAGACAATCGAAAGCTCTTCACTCGTGCGCACCACGCAGAAAAATCCGCCCTTCAGCGCCCAGGCTGGAATCCCGGCATCGCCGGCAAAGCGGCACACGGCCAGCCGCCCATCAACCACGCGGTATTTCAAATTGTGCGGCAATTTCACAGAAAGAAAAAGAAAAGGTTACTACACCCTCCGGCCATCCCGAGCGGGAATGGACGTTTCGAAGTGAGTCCGTGCGGAGTCAGCGCCAACTAACAACTAAGAACCGGGAACCGATCCTACCTACTGCATGTCTCCGCCCATCGGCACATAGCGGAACTTCCGGCCGTCGAAGAACAACGCCGAGCTGTCGCCCATGTCGCCCGACTCTTCAATGTAGACCGCCTCGATCGACTTCTTCCTATTCTTCATTTTCCTGATGGAGAGCGTCCGATAGGGCAGGTTCACAATCACGTACTTCGCTTTCGGCTTGTCCGAGCGCCAGCCCTCTTTGCCCGCGCCATGAATGATCAGCACTACCAGGCCGCGCCGCGCCGGATCGCCCTCGCTGAACGTCGTCGTCAGCTTTGGATCGCCGTAGCCAAAAAAATCGTAATACGGATCCATCACCGTGTAATTGTGTTCCCCTTGATCCAGCATCGGATTCTTGCAGCGCGCCGCAATCACTACGTCTTCAATGCCATCTCCATCCAGGTCGCCAAACACCGGCTGCACCTCAGCCACCAGTGCGAACTGATCGCCAAACTGTTGCTGCACGAAGGCGTTGTCAATCTTGCGCGCCGCCGGCGGCGCCTGCCCGAAAGCCGGAACCAACATCGCCGCACTGAACGCCAGGAGGAAGAATAGTTTTCGCATGGACCTTACTCTAGCCCCTGACAGTCATTACCGGCAGGTAACGAAAGTCACCTGTCGCTTCGCGATTGCCAAAAAACGAAGCTTCCTGCGCCCTCACCCCTGGAAGATCTTTCCTGGACCATCGCGAAAAATTGACCATCGTAAGAAATCTCCGATTAACGAACTCCCTTGAAGTGCTCCCATCCCCCGGCATCCAGCCGTCGCGTCTTGCCCTCCGCCCCAATCAACCGCATCCCCAGTGATTTCGTGGTCCGTCCAATCCGCGTAACTTGAACCCCAGCCACCTTCGCCGGAACCGACGCCCCGGACGTAAACAACAGTTCGTAGTCTTCGCCGCCGTCCAAGGCCAACTCCTGCGCGACTCGTTTTTCCCCCCGTCCTGCCCACGCCCGCGGAATCGCTTCCGCTTCGATCTCCGCCCCCACTCGGCTTTCCTGGCAGATGTGCTCCAGATCGGTGGAAAGCCCGTCACTCAAATCAATCATCGCTGAAGCCACCCCGCGCTGCCGCAGCCACTGTCCCACCGCCACTCGCGCCCGCGGATGAAGGTAGCGTGACCACTCCGCTCCCAGCGCGCTCCCCGCCGCCATTCGCTCCAGCGCCGCCGCCGCTCCACCCAACTCTCCTGTCACGAAAATCTGCTCTCCCGCCTTCGCCCCCGACCGCAGCACTGCCGTCCCCTTCGGCACCGACCCTACCACCACGATGTCCGCCTGGATCCCCGCCGCAGATTCCGCTGTGTCCCCACCCGCCAACGGCACCTCGTACTCTTCCGCCAGTTCCAGCAACCCCTTCAAAAAGCCGTCCACCCACTTCTGCGGAACGTCGTTCGACACCGCCAGCGACAGGAACGCTGCCCGCGGATCCCCTCCCATGGCCGCGATGTCGCTCAGTCCCCGCGTCAGGCAGCGCCGTCCCACCAGCGCCGGACCATGCCAATCACGCCGAAAATGTATCTTTTCAATGGTAAAATCCGTTGTCACCAGCAACTCGTGCCCTGCGGGGATGCTCAGCACCGCACAATCATCCCCGATCCCGGTCACCAACGACCGTCCTCCCCCGGCGGAACTCCGAATCTTATGAATCAACCTCTTTTCACGAAGCGGCATCACGATCACTATATCCCGGCGTCAGCGCCCCTGCGCTACGCCTCCGCTGTACATGGCTCCTAGTTTTCCAAAGTCTCCGTCCCGCGCCCGCATATGCGCCCTTACCAGCGTAATTTGTCCGGATAGACACCGCCAATTACCCTGCCTTGGTAACCGTCCAAAGGGTCGTAGTGCGGTTGACACGGGCCACCGGGTTTGCTACCGTTTAACTCGCCGTTCATAATGATTTGCCGTACCAACTGCTGCTACCTGAATCAGTTGCAGCAATCTTGGTTTTCGGCTTGCCTGGTTCCGCGGTACTTGGTGAGGCCAGCCTGCATCTGAAGCGGTTGGTGGAATCAGGATTCCTAGCCCGAGCATGACAATACCGCTCTGGCAGGTTTCCGAAATAAAATCTGATCCCCCGGAAGTAGGATTTTGCGTAAACGTTTTTATATACTTTTCGTAGCGCGCGACGAAGCTGGTCAGCTTCGCAAGGTTTCCATCCCCGTCCACAGCCTCTATGTCTATCTTCTTTGGACCGGGGCTGTCGTGGGCTTGCTCTCGCTCACCGGAATCGCCAGCTCTTATACTCGGATGCTGCAGAAGGTCGCCCACTATAACCAGCTCCGGACCGAGCAAGCGCAGTTGAAAGACAGCTATTCGCGCCTGGAACAAGTCGCCAAGGAACGCGATATTCAGGTGGCCTCTCTGGGCTCCCTGGCCAGCGAAGTTTCCGCCCTTTACGGCCTGAAATCCGATCCTGCGATGGTGGCCGCCTCGACCGAGCAGATTCAGGCCACGCAGGTGAATTCTTCCCTCGACCAGCTTTACGCCCTCAAGCACACTGCCCTGAGCGGCGCAGCCAGCGTCGGCATCTCGCTCGGCCTGACCAAGAATTCCACCACCGCCGACTGGGTCCGCGCTAATTCGGCTCCCAACCTCTGGCCCGTCGAAGGCCAGGTTACCGGGTCCTTTGGCGAGCGCATCGATCCCTTTAACGGAGAAGGCGCTTTCCACTCCGGCGTAGACATTTCCGCCGTCGTCGGCTCCCCCGTGATTGCTCCCGCCGACGGCGTCGTCACCTTCGCCGACTTCCTGGGAGGCTACGGACGCGCCATTATGGTCGACCATGGTCACAACATCGCCACCCGCTACGGCCATCTTTCCAGTTTCGCCGTCACCGCCGGACAATACGTGCACCGCGGCGACACCATCGGCTATGTCGGCCTCAGCGGACGCTCCACCGGCCCCCACCTCCACTACGAAGTCCGCATCAATGATGTCCCGGTCAACCCCTACAAATACCTGCGCCTCACCGTAGCCAAAATCGGCGGCTTCGCGGCCGGCTCGTAAATCCAAATATTTTCAGGAAATATGCTCGTGTGGCGCGGACAGTCTTGTCCGCGTGCAGCAAGACTTATTGACAGCTCCAGATCCCGGGCTCCGTTACCCTTTGGCTTTCTTCACTTCTTCAATCAGCGGCGGCACAATATCAAACAAGTTGCCCACCACGGCGTAGTCCGCAATCTCGAAAATCGGAGCCTCGGAATCCTTATTGATCGCCACAATGCTCCGCGAACCCTTCATGCCGACAAGATGCTGAATTGCGCCCGAAATTCCCAGCGCCAGATACAGCTTCGGAGCCACCGTCTGCCCCGATGATCCGATCTGGCGGTCCATCGGCAGCCACCCGTTATCGCAGATCGGACGCGACGCCGCCAGTTCGCCGCCCAGCGCGTCCGCCAACTGTTTCGCCAGATCAATATTCTTCTGCTCTTTGATGCCGCGTCCCACCGACACAATGATTTCCGCCTGCGTCAAATCCACCGCCTGCTTGGCTTCCTTGAAAACCGGCTGCGGCTGATTGCGCACCAGGCCGTCCGGAATGTCGACGTTCACGGTCTCCACCGGCGCCGCCGCCCCGCCCGCTTCCACTTTGTCGGCGCGGAACGAGCCATTCTGAAAGGTGACAAAGCACGGCCCGGACCCCGCAAAACTCACGTCGGCCACGAATTTTCCCTGGAACATCTGCCGCGTAAAGAGCAGCTTCCCGCCTTCGTGCTTGACGCCAATCACGTCGCTGATGGCCGTCGTCTCCAGTGAGGTTGCCAGCTTCGGCACAAAATCCCGCACCTGATATGTATGCGGCATTAACACCAGCTTCGCCGGATGCTTCCCCAGAAATTCCTCCAACGCATGCGCAAACGCATCCGGAGTATAGGGCTCGAGCCTGGCCGACTCCACGACATACACTTTGGCCAGCTTCTTCGCCGCGACCTCGCCCGCAATCGCCGTCACGCCCGAGCCGACTACCGCCGCTTCCAGCGTCCATCCCGTCTGTGCGGCAATCGCCTGCCCCGCCGCAATCGTCTCCCACGAGACCCGGTTCAGCTTGCCTTCGCGCTGTTCCACGATTACTAAAATAGTCTCAGCCATAATGAGTTCTCGGTTCCCAGTTCTCAGTTCTCATAACAATCTCAGTTCTTCACTGAGAACTGGGAACTGAGAACTTTTTTCAAATCACTCGCACTTCGTTCTTCAGCTTCTCCACCAGCTTCTTCGCGACTTCCGCCGGCGGCCCTTCCAGAAACTCCGTATTCTTCGATTTCTGCGGAACATACAACTTTTCGATTTTCTGCAGATTCCCGCCCATCGCCGGCTGCACTTCCGCCAGCGTCACTTTGCGCAGCGGTTTCGTCTTCGCCTGCTTGATCCCGATCAGCGTCGCATATCGCAGCTTGTTGATTCCCGATTGGATCGTCAGCAGCGCCGGTAAGGGCATATCGACAAACTGAAAAAAACCGGCTTCCAACTCCCGCTTCACATGGATGCCCGCATCGGTCTTCTCAATCTGCATGATGATCGTGGCGTGCGGCAGCCCCAGAATCTGCGCCAGAATTACACCGGTCTGCGCGTATCCGTAATCGTCCGACTGCAGGCCCGTAAATATCAGGTCAAATTTTTCATCCTTGATCGCCGCTGCGATCGCCCGCGCCGTGTTATACGCATCCAGCCCTACAAACCCGTCGTCTTCCAGATGGATCGCGCGATCCGCCCCTTTCGCGAGCGCTTCTCGCAATACCTGCAAGGCCCGCGCCGGACCCGCCGTGATCACCACTACCTCGCCGCTGTGCTTTTCCTTCTGCCGCAGCGCTTCTTCCAGAGCAAATGCGTCCGGCTCATTCACTTCATAGGAAACATCTTCCCGAATCCACGTCCCCGCGTCATTCAGCTTCAGCGGAGCATCCTTCTGTGGCACCTGCTTCATGCAAACCAGAATCTTCACGGATTGACTCCCATATAGCGTCAACTGGCACAGCCGAAACAACCTAGTATAGACCACCGCACTGGCCGCGGATAGCGACGTAACCACCCCCGGTGGCGGCTCAATTTGAACTTGTTTTGAAAGGGCACGGCTTTAGTGCATGCGGAAAGCTAAAATCCACAACAAATTCAGGGAAGTCCCCGGCCAACATGGCACCCCCGTAACCTTGACCCTGCTCCCGACCCTTGCCATCCTTGAGGTCGTGAAGAAGTCCGCGAAATCCGGCAAAACTCCGCGCCCGCCGCGGATCCGCGTCCCCAATAACGAACGCGCTATTTTTACCATTGATAGCGTCCGCGTCGTCGGCGTCCTCCAGCGCGTCTCCCTCACCGGCGGCTCCGCCGTATTGTCCAAAGGCCCGATCGCTCACGGAACCCGGGCTGACATGGATATGAAGACCGTTTTTGGAAGAGTTAACGCTCAGATTGAATTCCTGCAGACGGGGGCCGATGGCGTGCCCCTCGCTCAAGCCTTCCGCTTCCTCAACCTGGGAGCAACCAGTGCCCGGCGCTTCGCCGCCGCTGCAAAACAGATGCAAAAGGAGGGCTACAGCGACGCCCCGCCCGCCGGATTTAACCTGCCCGCTGCGGAAACCCTGGGCCAGTTGCTGCACAGCGTCCGCCGCCTCGCCGCCAACATGGTCGCGATTCGCACCCAGCCCCAGGCTGTTGCCCTGAACAAAGCAAATCGATAAATCGAAAGATCAGATCGCAACCCACCGCTCCGGAAATCTCGAGTCGAGACCCGCGTCACCGTCGCCCCCTACTGCAGAAAGGCCACGCTCTGCACGCCCGTGATGTCAAAGCGCTTGCGGCAGCGCACATTCTTGCACATCATCACATCGTCTCGCCGCAACATATACGACTGCGCCTTGGCAAACTTCGCCCGATCGCGATCGTCCGCTCGCGGCGGCAAACTCTTCTTCTTCATCCGCACCAGCCACTGGATCTCATACTCCGCCGACTGCTGGCAATGAGGACAACTCAAGTTCGCCGTCTTCTTATCCGACTTTTCATCGAAAAAATCGCGTTCATCCATAGTATTAAGCCTCGGCTTTGAACTCTCGCCAAATCCAAGCCAACCTGAGATTATTGCACTTTTGTTCGTGGAATTGTCCGTGGAATGTGCGAAGATGCGGGAATTGTGCCCCGCAAGCCCAGGAAGAAGACCTTCTCCGCCGCTAAAGTTGTCCGCGAAATGGCTCGTGAACGCGTGGGCAGCCCTAAACCTTCGCAACTCGTGAAGGCGAAAACAACGAAGGCGGAAAAACACAAGCCCACACTGGGCAAGTTGCTGGCCGACGACTAACGAGCGGGCGTCTGCGCGTTGCTTACGGCTCGAACGTCGCCACCACTCCAGCTCCACCCGTTGGAACCGTGACCGTGCAGGCCGGCGTGTTAGTCGGGCTGCAACCCGTCCAACTCAGAAAAGACTCCCCAGATGCCGGTGTGGCCGTGAGCGCCACCGAAGCCCCGGATGGAACGACGGCTATGCATGAAACCGACGGGCAGTTGATACCATAAGTCAGGCTGGTGACGGTTCCACTTCCGACCGGCGAAATCTGCACGCTGAGCGTTCCCTCCGACCCACCTCCCGGACAGGTCGGATCAGCTGGATTGTTAACCGTCACAAACGAGTTGCCGATCACGATGTTCGATGCGCCACCCGTGCCTTCTGGCATGGTCGCCGTCACATTGGCGGAACCGCAACTGCCGTTCGTTGTCACTAAACCACCGCTAATCGAAACCACCGGGTCGTCCACCGCCCAAGTCGCCTGACTGGTGACGTCCTTCGTTGCCGGAGGATGGATATAGGACGCGGTCGCGGTGAACTGCCCTGTAGCTCCTTTCGTCGCCTGCGGAAAAACAAAACCCGCCGATGGCGAAACCGCAAGGCTCACCAGCTTCTGGTCATGCCCGCAACTCGGCAGGCTCAACACCGCTCCCACCATCACCAGCGCGCCTAACGTGAGTCCGATATAACTTCGCTTCATAACCCATCACTCCTGGAGGCAATTTCCGCCTGCCCCCATCTCAGACCAGGGTCAGACTAAGGCCAGACGAACGAAAGATAAAAACTAGCGGAAGCACGCGCAAAAAGCAAGAAACGGCGTTCTCTCTACGCCATCGGCATTCCGCCAGCAGCAATCAAGTTTCTGCCGCCAAACTCCTCGCTACTCCCGGTTTCGCGAAACAATCACCCACACCGTACCCCGGCCCGCGCAGTACCGGCAGCGTTCCTCGCCCAGCGAACTTCCCGTCCCACGGCATTCCAGGCAGGTCGCAACCAAATTCAACTCCTGCAGTGAACTCTCCGGGAGTTTCGCCGGATCCTTGAACAGCTCCGCATGATGGCTGCCCCGCAGCCAGTACACCAGCTTGCCTTCGAGGATTTCGCGATCCTTACTGCTCAGTTCCGTACAACGATGCGCCCACCATCCCGAAATACATCCGTAACAGACCAGTTCACCGGCGTCAAAAAGTGCGCCAGGATCCGACCGGCGAAGGAATTTCTTGCACCACGAGCACGCATTGACACCCAGCAAAGCGAGCGCGTCCTTCAATCGCCCGAGGTCGAGCTCGTGCTGCGCTATCGTCTCCTCGACCTGAGAGCCGGTTTTCTCGGCCATTTTTTCGACCGTTTTTCCGACCGTAGATTCATTCATCGCTGTCAATGCCTACGCGTTTAGCATACAACTCCGCCCGCCGCTCCCTCAATCCACGTGCTCGCCTACCTCGAAGCCTTCTTCAGCCGCCGGCAACACGTCTCGTTCGCCCGCCACCCATACATATAACGTCGGCAGCAGGAATACGCTCATAATGAGGGCCGCGATCAGGCCGCCCACGATCACAATCGCGAAGGGCCGCTGCGAATCCGACCCGATGGCGTGCGAGAGCGCCGCCGGCAACAGTCCCAGAGTCGCCACCAGCATGGTCATCATAATCGGCCGCAGCCTCAGCACCGCTCCCTCCACCGCCGCATCCTCGATCGTGAACCGCCTCGCTCGCAGCTGGTTGATGTATTCCAGCATGATGACTCCTGTCTGCACCGACACGCCGAACAGCGCTAGAAATCCCACGCCCGAAGAAACGCTGAAATTCGTCCCCGTAAACCAGAGCGCCAGCAGTCCGCCAATCGGAGCGATCGCAACGTTCGCCATAATCAAGGCGGACCACTTAAACGACTTAAACATAGTGTAAAGAATCACGAAAATAATCAGGATCGTAATCGGCAGAACGATCAGCAGTCTCGCATTGGCCCGCTTCTGGCTCTCGTATTCGCCTTCCCAATCGAGGCTGTATCCGGTAGGCAGTTTGACCTGTTCATTGACCTTCTTGATCGCCTCTTCCACCGTACTTCCCAGATCGCGCCCGCGAACGCTGTACTTAATCGCAACATAACGCCGGTTGCCCTCGCGATAAACTTCCGACGCGCCGTCCGTGACTTTGATTTTGCAGAGTTGCGCCAGCGATACCCGTCCCCCGGAGGGCGACAGCAACCGGATCCTTTCAATCGCTTCCTGCGTGTCGCGATATTGCGGCAGGTAGCGCAGCGTAAGGTCGTAACGCGCTTCCCCCTTGAGCACCTGGGTTAGCGCGTTGCCTCCCACCGCCGTCTGGATCGCGTCCTGCACGTCGGCCACGTTAATCTGGTAGCGAGCCGCCGCTTCCCGGTCCACCGTCACGTTCAAGTTGGGTTGGCCGAGGACGCGAAAAACTCCGAGATCCTCAATGCCATTAATCTTTCGCATGATGCTCACAATCTCGTCGCTCTTCTCCTCCAGAACCTTCAAATCGTCCCCGTAGATCTTCGTCGCCAGCGCGCCTTTCACTCCGCTGACTGCTTCTTCCATGTTGTCTTCGATGGGCTGCGAAAAACCCCACACCACACCCGGAATTTTGTCCAACTCGCGACCCATGGCGGCGATCAATTCGTCTTTGTTCTCGTGAAACACCGGCCGCCAATCTCCTTTTTGTTTCAGATCGACGAAAAACTCGGTATTGAAAAATCCGGTCGTGTCCGTGCCGTCGTCCGGGCGCCCTACCTGGCTGGTGCATTGCGGAACTTCGGGAAACGAACACAGCACGATCCGCGCCTGGTTCGCCACTCGGATGCCTTCATCCGGACCCGTGCTGGGCGCCAGCGTTCCTCGCACCCAGAGCGCCCCTTCATCGAGGTGAGGAAGAAATTCGGAACCGATGGTGCCGCTGAACGCCAGATAATTTCCTACCGCCGCCAGCAGCAGGCACACTCCAATCGTGACCGCCCGATGTCGAATCGCCCACCGCACCGCGACCCGATAGCGCTCCACCAGGAATTGCATGATAGGGTTGTGCCATTCCGTCGCTCCGTTCTGAAAAGCGAAACTGGCCAACACCGGCGCGATCACGATCGAGAACAGCAACGCTCCCAGCAACGCAAACGCTACCGTCCAGGCCATCGGGTGAAACAGCCGCCCCTCCACCCGTTGCAGGGTGAAAATCGGCAGGTACGCCGTAATAATGATGGCGATCGCGAAAAACACCGGGCGCTGCACTTCATGCGAGGCGTCGCTGATCTGTTCCCGCGCCGTCTTCACGCCGCTCTTGTTGCCCAGGTGGCGGATGATGTTTTCCAGCATCACCACCGCGCCATCCACCACCATGCCAAAATCCAACGCACCCAGTGACAGCAGATTTGCCGGAATGTGCCGCAAGTCCAGGCAAATCGACGCGAACAAAAGCGAAAACGGAATCGTGGCCGCCACAATCAAAGCGCCCCGGACGTTGCCCAGAAACAAAAACAGGATGATCGAAACCAGTATCATCCCCTCCGCCAGGTTGTGGAGCACGGTGTGGCTGGTGAAGTGAACCAGCGTGCTGCGATCGATGAAGGGAACGATCTTCACGCCCGGAGGCAGAATGTGATCGTTCAATTCCTGCACTTCCTTATGAATGCCCTGCAGCGCCGTATCCGCCGCCGCGTTCTTGCGCAACAGCACGATGCCCGACACCACATCGTCGTTGTCGATAATCTTTCCGTCCTCGCGGTGAATGGCCTTCGCAAACTGGCCCAGCCTGATCTTCGCGCCCTGCGAAACCACCGCGATATCCTTCACCCGCAGCGGCGTGCCGTTCTTGGTCACAATCACCGTGCGTTCGATGTCCTGGCTCCGGTCGACCAATCCCACCGAACGTACGTTGATCTGCTGCAGACCTTCCTGGATGAAGCTGCCGCCCGCATTGACGTTATTATTCGTCAGTTGCTGCTCCACCTGCGCCAGGCTCAGCCCATACGCCACCAGTTTGTCGGGGTCGAGGCGAACCTGGTACTCGCGCGTGGGACCGCCAAAGCTGGAGACGTCCACAATGTCGGGAACCGATTTAAAGCTCTTTTCGACCACCCAGTCTTCCAGCGATTTCAGTTCCATCGCGTCATACGCCGGGTTCGTGCTGTGCAATGTGAAAAAGTAAATCTGGCCCACCGGGCTCCAGTCCGTGCCCATTTGCGGGACCACGTTCGGCGGCAGCGTCACCTGGCTTAATCGTTCCAGAACCCGCTCCCGGTTCCAGTCGTTATCCGACTCGTCGTCGAAGATCAGTTTTATGTCGGAGAGCCCGAACAGCGAGAACGACCGCAGATGCACCACATGCGGGATCCCGTTCATCGAGATTTCGAGCGGAATCGTGACTTGCTGTTCGATCTGCTCCGCCGAAATTCCCGGCCACTGCGTGATGATCTCCACGTAGTTGTCCGCCACGTCGGGATATGCCTCAATCGGAAGGTCCCGGAACGCGACGATCCCGCTGGCGAAAAGCAGCAAGGCGAAACCCAGCACCAGCAGACGGTTATCCAGGGCAAAATCAACAACTCGGCGAATCACTGCTTGCTCCCCTTGATTGTTCCCATTTACTGTTCCAACGTGTTTTGCAGCACCAGCGCATTCGAAACGACCTGATCTCCCGGCCTGATTCCTGAAACAACTTCCTGCAGGTTGCCCGGAAGCATATTTCCCGTGACCACTTCCAGCCGCTTGAAATGACCCGCGCTCACCGGCGTGTACACCCACTCCCGATCATGCAGGTGAAGGATTGCCGCTGCCGGCACCGCCGCCCGTATCTCCGGTTGTTTACCGTAGAAAGTCGCGGAGACGAACATGCCCACCCGCATCATTCCGGGATTCGCGACTTCCAGCCGAACCTTGGCCGTGCGCAGCGTGGCATCGAGAACCGGCAGAATGTTGTCGATCCGGCCCCGGAAAACTTTGTTGGGATAGGCAGTCAATCGAATGTCGGCGTACTCGCCCGGATGCACCGCGTCCAGATCGTTTTCGTAAACGTCGCACATGATCCAGACATACGAAAGATCGGAAATCGTGAACGGATTGGGTGACCCCAGTCCCTGCACCCCCGACGCGTTGGTCACTTGCTGGTCCGTAATCACCCCGGAAATCGGCGCCTTGATGTCGACGATGCCCGAAGGATGGTCCTTGTCGATACCCAGAAGCCGCAATTGCTCGGTCGCCGCATCCAGATCCGCTTTGGCATCCTGTTCCCCGTCTTCGGCCTGTTCCAGCGCGCTCTTCGCGATAGCGCCCTTGTCGTAAAGCGTCTGCGCCCGGTCAAACTGGATGCGCGCCAGTCGCTCGTCGTTCTCCGCCTTGCGGTACGTCTGGTAAGCTCCGGAAACATCGTTGCTCTGCACTCTCAGCAACAACTGCCCTTTCTTCACCGTGTCGCCCAGACGCGCCTTGATTTCCACTACCCGCCCCGCCGCCAGCGAGATCACCGGCACCGCCCGCGCGATATCCGGCTGCACCACGCCCGTGACATTCAGCGCCGGCGCCGCCTTATGCTCAATCGCCGTCACCAGCGGAAATTGCTCGGGATGATCCACCTTGAAGTTGTTGGCATCCAGGTCGGGCTCCACCGTTGCCGCGGGCGGTGCTTCCGCCTTCGGGTCGGCTTTGTTTTCGCCGCACCCGACGAGCATCGCCATTCCCAGCACCAAGCTCGCCTTAGCAGTTCTTCGACCGAATAAGTTTTTCGTTAACCATGTCATGGGATTACCTCGCGGCCCACCGCCTGATTTAATTGGGCTGCCGCGGTCAAATAAGAACCAACCAGATTCACGTAGCTCAGTTGCACCATCCGGTACTCACTCTCCGCATTTAAGAAATCCAGCAGCGACGCCCCGCCGTGCTGATACGAAAAGAAAATCGTGTCGCGCACCCGCGCCGATTGCTCCAGGTACTTCGCCTTGTACGGCCGCAGCAGTTTCAGCGTGCTATCGATCAGGGCATAACTGGAATCGACGTCGCTCAGCACCTGCGCTTCCGCCGCTTCGCGCAGCTTCTCATTGCGCCTTATATCCAACTGGGTTCGCAGCTTCTCGCCCTGGTTGCGGTCAAAAAGCCGCAGAGGAATGCTTACGCTCACACCCACTGTATTCACGGCAAACGGGTTGTTGGTGGAGGAATTATGCGTGTACCAGGCGCTCAGCGTGGGATCGGTCGAGCCGTTCGCCATGGCAAGTTTGTGATCGGTTTGCGCCTTGTCTACCGCCTCCACCGCTTCCTTCAAGTCCGGCCGTGTATCCATCGCAATCTGACGGAATTCTTCCCGCAGCCTCAGTCCTTCATCGAAATCGAATAACCCCGATACGTCGAATTGTTCGATTGGCGTCCGGTCGTTCAGCAGCGTAAGCAACTGAATCTTTGCCGTGCGCAGATTCACTTCCGCAGTCTGTAGATCGGATTCATATTGCGTCCGCTGTAATTCCAACCGGTCGAGGTCGATTTGCGCGATGTCCCCGGCATGAAACCGGTCTCGGCTGATATCCAGTACGTGGTCGTAATAGATAAGATTGTCTTTCGCCAACCGCAGCACTGATTTCGCTTGCAGCAGTGACACAAACGCGCTCCGTAAACTGAACAGCAACGTTCTCTCCAGGTCGGCATGGCTCGACTCGGCAATGAGCGTTCCTTTCTTCGCGCTTTCCAGCCGTAACTCTCGTTTGTGCCGCCGCTCGTGCAGATAGCTGATGCTAGGCGACTCAAAAGTTCCGGCAAACGGTTGCCAGACGCCCTTATTGGGCGCGATCTGAGTGCCATCAACCGTCAGCCCGAGGGTCGGATTCGGACGCAGAAAAGCCGTAATCTCTTCCGCCTTCGACTCCTCAATACTCAACTGGTCTGCCAGCAGCGTAGGGTTGTTTTGCTCAAAGCGCAGCCGAACCTGCTCCCACGTAAGCGGCGTCTGCTGCGCCCAGGCCGCCACCGTCGCGGCCAGCAATAGTCCTGGCAACAAGCCTGCGCCCCGGCTGAAATGGTGAAACTTGAACATCGCTTGCTCCGTGCGCATCAGGCGGATCGCTCGCCCAATACCCATGAATCGCAGGAATTCTTTACGATCTTTCGTAAAGAAACCAGACGGAATCTGATCTTATAGAGATGCTGCGGGAACCGTGGAAACCGCCAGAGGACCAATCGGAGGAGCGCGCCCGGCAGGCGCTAAGGCAGAGAAAACGCCAGCCGTTTGCGGCAGGAACGGAAGAATGGTGCCGATCTGTTCCAGCGTCGTCGTCAACGCCGCCGAACTCGGCAAATCGGCAAGCGCGGAATGCACCGGCGCATGCAGGTTGCAGGCGCAATGCCCGGCGTGACGAAAGCCGCGCTCCGACTCTTCCATCTCCGGTCGCATGGCATGCAGGTCGTCCGTCGCCGAGATCACGGGGAACAGCAGAATCAACGCGCAGCCCAATGCGCACAGGAAAACCAGCGGAGCCCGCTTCCCTGTGCTGGTAACCGCTTTGCCCGAACCATGGCGTCGCCGCCATAGGAGCCACGCGGGCAACAACAGAGAGAGCCAACAGAGATTAAGAAAAAGCTCCATAGCAAACGCCCGGGTCTTTTGGGGGAGACTCCATGACTCGGTGGAACAGTCTCAGGAAATTCAGAGTCATCAGGATAGCACAAAAACAGCAAGTGACTTGCGTACCGGCGCGGGCCCGCCATTTCCCCGCTACGGTCCCGGGACGACCTTCAAAGCCTCCGGCGTCTGCAACCGCTGGCGAAGGATGGTGTTCCTGCTGGCAATCTCGGCAATCGCATCGGCATGGATCACGTAAGCGCCGTGCGGCAATGTATTCCCGAAGAGAATCTTGACGTTGGACTCGCCCGCCTTCAGCACAAAGTGCTCATAGCCAATCGCGGTGGCTCGCCCGTTATCCGCCACCGCCACGATCACCACCGTCAGATCGAAACTCTCCTTCGAACCATTCGACACCATCGCCACTCCGTCAATCCGGTTGTCGTGGACCTTGGGAGAATCCAGCCACTCCAGCAGCAGCGACGAAGTGACGACCCCGGTAAACTCTTTGCTGAAGTTGTGCGCGGGATGCGCCGAGTCTTCCACTTTCAGCGTGACCGTGAAAGGCCCCGGCTTGCTTGGACGCCCCGCCAGCAGGCCTTCCGGGCTGAGCGTGACTCCTTCCGGAAGTTCGCCGTCGACTACACTCCAAACATACGGAGGAGCGCCGCCGCTCGCCCGTAACAGCACGTGGAACTCCACGTTCGCGTCCAGGGCCGGCAGAGCTTCGTCCACGATGGTGAGCGGAGGAAACTGCGCAGCCAAGACCCCGCTGCAACAAATCACCATCGCAAACAAGCCTACGACTTTTCTGAAATTCATGGCGGTTCGTTTGATTTTACGCTGGCCACGGCGTAAAAGAACTGCAATATGTCCAAGCGCTGGTCCAACGCTGTGTTGAACTCCATCCTCCAGGGTTGCGTTGCCTGCTTGATCCTCTTTTTCCTGGCCCCGAGCGCATGGGCGCAGGCTCCCGCCTCCTCCTCCCCGCAAAAGAACGCCAACGCCAATTCCAATTCCAAAGAAGCCGCCGTCTTCGATCGCATCTTGAATCGCGTTCGCTTTGAGAACGATGGAACCGAAGTCAGCGAGACCGAGGCCGTGGTTCGAATTCAGAGCCAGGCGGGCGTCGAGGAATTCGGTCAACTCGTTTTCGGCTACTCCTCGGCCACGGAAAAGCTCGAGATCGAGTACGTACAGGTGCGCAAACCCGACGGCCAAGTGGTCGTGACGCCGCAAACCACCGCCCAGGATTTCGCTCCCGATGTCCTCAAAGAAGCTCCCATGTACAGCGATTACCGCCAGCGCCACATTTCCGTGGCCGCGCTCCAGCCCGGCGACACCCTGGAGTACCGCACCGTCACCCGCGTGCTCACGCCCCTTGCCGCCGGACATTTTTGGTACGAATACACATTTCCCAAAGGCATGGCGGTCGGCGAAGATCGCCTGGAGATCGACCTCCCCAAGTCGCGCGAAGTGAAACTCAAGACCCCAACTCGCCAGCCCGAGATCCAGGACAAGGCCGATCGCCGCCTTTACATTTGGGTGGTCAAGGACATCCAGCCCGAACGCGACAAAGAAAAGAATAAAGACGAGGAGGACGACGCCACCGGCCCCGATGTTCAGTTGACCACCTTCACCGACTGGAAGCAGGTCGCGCAGTGGTACGCCCGGCTGCAAGGCGAGCGCATGACCGGGGACGACAGCGTCCGCATGAAAGCCGTCGAACTCACGCGCGGATCGGCCACCCCCACCGACAAAGCGCGCCGCCTCTATGATTTCGTCGCCCGCAATGTCCGCTACGTGAGCATCTCCCTCGGCATCGGACGTTATCAGCCGCATGCCGCATCCGACGTTCTGCAGAATGGTTACGGCGACTGCAAAGACAAACACACTTTGCTTTCCGCGATGTTGCGCGCGGAGGGAATTCAAAGCTATCCCGTCCTCATCGGCAGCGCCCGCAAACTGGATGCCGACGTTCCCTCCCCAGCCCAGTTCGATCACGTCATCACCGCCGCTCGGCTGGGCCCGGGATCCGAGCTGACTTTTCTCGATACCACTCCTGAAGTCACGCCCTTTGGCTTGATTCTTTACCAGTTGCGCAACAAGCAAGCGGTCGTCGCGTCGGAAGGTCCCGAGGGTGGGCTGCAGCGCACCCCCGCCGATTCGCCCATCCCGACCTTCATGCACTTCAACCTCGACGGAAAATTCACCGAGTTCGGCGCCCTCGATGCCACCCTTGAAGTGACCGCCCAGGGCGATCGCGATTGGCCCATGCGCGCCAGTTTTCGACGCTTCTCCCAGGCCCAGTGGAAAGACTTCGTGAAAGTCCTCTCCTCAGGCTGGGGTTTGCCCGGCGACGTCGATGACATCCAACTCGATCCCGTCGAAGACACCAGCAAGCCTTTTCATCTGACGTACCACCTTCGCCAGGACCGCTATTTCATCGTGCCCTCGACCAGCGTCAATTTTCGCGCCATCCCGCCCCTCGGTGTGCCTGCGATTCGTGCCTCCGAGAAAAGCACCGAACCGCTCGACATCGGCCCCGCCGGTGAAATGGACTACCGGGTTCGTCTGCAGTTCCCCGCGAACTACACCGTGCATACGCCGACCGCCGTCAAAATGTCGCGCGACTATGGCGACTATTCTTCGAACTATTCCCAGAGCAAAGGAGTTTTGGAAGGGGTGCGCCAGCTGAACGTGAAGGTCAATGAGCTACCCGCCGCCCGCCGCGCCGACTACGAATCGTTTCGCAATGCCACCCAAAGCGATCAGGACCAGTTGTTGTCTTGCACCATCCTCACTCCCTCAGGCCCCGCCGCCGGACTGGCGAGCAAGATCGAAGGAACGCCCGAAGAGCTGCAGAAAGCGGGCGTGAAGGCCTTGCAGAGCAAAGACTATCGCACCGCCATCGACCTGCTGAAGCGCGCCGTCTCAGCGGATGCCGGACCGAATGCCAGCCTGAGAGACGGCTGGTATGACCTCGGGCTCGCGTACGCCGGCGCCAATAATCATACGGAGGCCATCGCCGCTTTCTACCAGCAACTGCTGCGGGATCCCAGTCACAAGCACGCGAATGGCGAGCTGGCGATCGAACTCCAGCAAGCCGGACAGACCGACGATGCCATCGCCGCCTATCGCAAGCAACTGGAGATGACGCCCTACGACAAAGAAACACTCAAGAATCTCGGCGTGCTCCTCGCCCAGTTGCGACGCGATGCGGATGCCCGCACTCAACTCGAAGCCGCCGTCGCACTTCCTCCCGATGATCCGGAAACCAAGATGGTGCTGGCGCAGGTCTATGCCCGCCTGGGAGAAACCACGAAATCCCAGGAATTGATGCAAGAACTTACCGGCAGCGCTGGAGCCGATTCCAGCCAGGATATCTATGCCGCCGCTCTAAGAAACAACATCGATCCTTCCTCGACCGAGAACGATGCCCAACAAGTCCTCTACGACATTGGCGGACAGTTCGATTCCGGCGAACTCGACCGCCTCGGACCATCGGCGTTTTCCTCGATGCGGCTGGTCGCACTGGCTTGGGCGCGAATGGGATGGGCTAAATATCAACACGGCGAGAATCTTGCGGCCATGCAGTTTCTCCAGTCGGCCTGGCTGTTGAGCCAGTCGGGCAGCGTCGCCAACCGCCTCGGGCAAGTCTTCGAAAAGCAAGGCCAGCAGGAAAAGGCGCGCCACATGTATGCCCTCGCCGTGGTGGCCGGCGGCAGCGAGGTCGCCGATTCACGCGACCGTTTAGCGAAACTCGCCGGCGATTCCGCCGCCGCCGAAAAAGAAATCGTCGAGGCCCCCGCCGACTTGACTGAGGCCCGCACCGTGAAGCTCGCGGCGCTCATCAGCAAGACGGGGTCGGCGCGATTCAATCTGGTCTTTGACAGCTCGCCCCGTCCTGAACGCGCCGAGTTTGTCGACGGCGACGAAACTCTTCGAACCGCCGCCGACAAACTTCGAGAGCACGACTTCCCCGTCAGATTTCCCGATGTCTCGTCGGTCAAAATTGTCCGCCGAGGTCGTCTGAGCTGCTCCGCTTCCGGTTGCAGCATTGAACTGCTGCCCATCGACATGGATTCTTCTTCCGCCGCCACCCCCGCTTCGAAAAAGTGAGCCCGCCTCCCCTCGACGCATCGCATCGACTCCGATAAGCTAATGTGTCTTCTCGGGTCTTGTCAGGGAGGTTCTGCCCATGCGGGAGGCCGTCGAACGACTGTGGCCGGAAATTCAATGGATCGCCAATGCCAAGCTTCGCGAGCAAGTCACTCAGGCGTGGATCAAGGCGCTGGAGCGCAGTCCGCTGCTGCCCGACGACCTGAATCGGATTCCTTTTACGCTGCTCGTTCCGAATTGTCCCATCACATTCATGGAGCACAAGCGCTGCGTCGTCCATATCGCGCGCGATAGTGCCAGAGCCATGACCGGCTTCATGGGCCGCGCCCTCCCCATCGACCTGGACGTCGTGATCGCCGGCGCCATCCTGGCCGACGTGGGCAAGTTGCTGGAGTATGAGATTGGTCCCGACGGGAAAAGCAGGCAAAGCGAGCGCGGAGAAGCGTTGCGACATCCGTTTACCGGAGTTGCGCTGGCCATGGAGTGTGGCGTGCCCGACGCCGTCTGCCACATCATCGCCGCCCACGCCGCCGAAGGCGATCTGGTCAAGCGCACCACCGAAGCCTTCATCGTGCATCACGCCGATTTCATGGCGTTCTTGCCGTTTAAGAATCCGAAGAACGTGAAAGTAAAGTGAAGAACAGAAGTCTTGAATTGTTTGTCATCCTGAGCGAAGCGATGGACCTTTTTTCTGGCGAACTGAGTAGAAGCAGGTCCTTCGCTTCGCTCAGGATGACAAATCACCTGCTTGGTTGAGGAGAAAAAGTGTCCACGAGTATGCAAGGCAGCACCAAAGAAACCATCACCGCAACCATGTCCCGCTGGGCAGCCGGGCTGCAATACAAGCAGCTCTCCGCGGACGCCGTTTACCAGGCCAAGCGCTTCCTGCTCGATTCCGTCGGCTGCGCCCTCGGCGGATACCGCCAGCACGACGTGATCATCGCTCTCGAAGTGCTCAAGGAAATCGCCGGACGCGGCCCCGCAACCGTGATCGGCTCCGGCCAGAAGATGGACGCGGTTTCCGCCTCGCTGGCCAACGCCCTCATGATCCGCTGCATGGATTACAACGACATTTACTGGAAACAGGATCCTTCCCATCCCTCCGACATTTTTCCCGCCGCCATGGCCGGTTGCGAGCGATCTAAAAGCGATGGCAGGGAATTGATCGTTGGATTTGTCCTCGGCCACGAGTTCGAAATGCGCCTGTGCGAGGCGGCTTTCCCGGGCATCCGCGAGCGCGGCTGGCATCATGCGACGCTGACGGCGTTTGTCTCGCCGATTGTGGCGGGGCGCGCGCTGCATTTGAGGTGGGAACAAATTCAACATGCCATCGGCATCTCCGCCTCCCGGCATTGCACCATGGGCGCCGTCACCGCCGGCAAGCTCACCATGATGAAGAACACCGTCGATCCTATGGCCACTCAAAGCGGCGTGCTGGCCGCCCTGCTCGCCGAAAAAGGCTACAGCGGTCCCGAGCATGTCATCGACGGCAAAGAAGGATTGGTGCACTGCTTCGGTCCAGAGTGGAAACAGAACCTGCTCACCGACGGCCTCGGCGAATCCTGGCGCATCACCCAGTGCGGCATGAAATTCTTCCCGACCGAGGCGCTGACCCACGCTCCCATCTCCGCCGTCCTTGACCTCGTCAAGAGCAACGACCTGCACCCCGATCAGGTGGAGAAAATTCAAATCCGGTCGCTGGCTCGTGCCGCCGACATTCTCTCCGATCCCAGCAAATACGATCCCCATACCAAGGAGACAGCAGACCATTCCCTCCCCTACGTCGTTGCGGCGGCCCTGGTGGATCGCCAGGTCACCCCGGCACAATTCGAGATGAACAAAATCATGGATCCGGCGATTCGCGCCCAGCTCAAAAAAGTTGAAGTCGTGGCCGATCCCGAGATTGAAAAAGTTTTTCCCGCGCTGCAGCGCGTCATCGTCAACATCACTACCAGCGATGGTCAGACATTCTCGAAGCAGCTCGACTATCCCAAAGGCGATCCGCGAAATCCCCTGAGCGATGCCGAAATTGAAGAGAAATTTCGCGCCCTCGCCGACAGCGTGCTTTCCGCGAAAGCTCAGAACAAGCTGATTGAAACAATCTGGAATCTCGAAAAATGCGCCTCGGTCTCTAAGCTCATGGCGCTGATGCAAGCGGACGTAAAACGGAGACCGAAAGCGAAAGCAGTCAAAAAGTCGGGCACGAAGCGTCGTTAGGCAGCAACAGCAGCCAGCAACCGCGTAGCGGCGGACGCCCTCGTCCGCCCAGCCGGCGAAGGCCAAAGCCTATTCAGGTGAAGTGGTAGGTAAGTTGGAGTAACTCATGACAGATTTACAACAGACGATTGCATCCGATCTGGCGGCACGCTACGAGAAACTCGCTGGCCTGGTGCGCGACTTGGCGGAGACCCTTACCGACGACCAGTTCTGGGCCAAGCCCTACTCCTTCGGCAACAGCTTTGGCCATCTCGTGCTGCATCTCACCGGCAACCTCAACTACTATATCGGCGCCCAGATTGCTGCTACCGGTTATGTGCGCGATCGTCCACAGGAGTTCTCGGACCAGACCCGCCCCTCCAAAACCGAGGTACTGAACAATTTCGATCAGGCGATTGAGATGGTAGTGCGGACCATCAATCGCCAGTTGGCCGAGGACTGGTCCAAGGAATATACCGCCGTGGGCGCCGATGCCAAAGATAGATTTGGCATGGTCCTTTCTTGCGCCACCCATCTGCACCATCACGTCGGACAGATGATGTATCTGGTCTTTCAACTGAAACAGAAAGCTTGAGTAATCGGGAGTTCCTTATGGACCAAACGAGTCTCGGCCAGACCGCTGCCGGCCAAACAATTGCCGGTCAGACCATCGTTGAAAAAATCGCGCAGCTCCACATGACCGAAGGGCCCTCGCGCCCGCTGCGTACCGGAGATTTTCTATCGATTCGTCCTCATCGCTGCATGACGCATGACAACACCTCCGCGGTGATGAGCAAGTTCAAGGGCATCGGCGCCAGGAAAGTCAAGAATCCGCAACAACTCACCTTCGCGCTCGACCACGATATCCAGAATCGGGAGGAAGCGAACCTCAAGAAATATCGCGCCATTGAAGCCTTTGCCAAGGATCAGCAAGTCGATTTCTATCCCGCCGGATCGGGCATCGGGCACCAGATTATGGTCGAGCGCGGCTATGTAGTCCCTGGGTCTTTCGTGGTCGCTTCCGATTCGCATTCCAATATGTACGGCGCGCTCGGTGCCATCGGGACTCCGATCGTTCGCACCGATGCCGCCGCCGTCTGGGCCACGGGCGAATTCTGGTGGCAGATCCCGCGCTCCATTCAGGTCGTCCTCGAAGGCAAACTACCCCACGGCGTCACCGGCAAGGATGTCATCATCACGTTGTGCGGTCTTTATAACCACGACGAATGCCTGAACGCCGCGGTCGAATTTGCCGGTCCGGGAGTCGCATCGCTCTCCATGGATGCCCGGCTTTCGATTTCGAATATGACCACCGAGTGGGGCCCGCTGGTCGGCTGGTTTCCCGTCGACGCGGTTACGGTCCAATATTTGCGCGGCGTCCACCAGCGCCTCCAGGCGCTGGGCATTGAACGCTTTACGGAAAACGACATCGCCGCCTGGGAGAAAAATCCCCCTCGGCCGGATACCGATGCCGTTTATGCCGCGCGCATCACGCTTGATCTCGCGCAAGTCACGCCCCATATATCGGGGCCCGATACGGTGCAGGCGATGCAGTCGCTGGCTGAAATCGAGCAGAGGAAAGTAGAGATCCAGAAAGCGTATCTCATCTCGTGTGTCAATTCGCGATTGGAAGATCTGGCCGCCGCGGCGGCAGTGCTCAAGGATCGGAAGATCGCCCCCGGCGTGAAGTTCTATTTGAGCGCGGCGAGCAAGTGGGTGCAGGAAGAAGCGGAGAAACGCGGCGCCTGGCAGACTCTCATTGACGCTGGAGCCCAGCCACTGCCGTCGGGTTGCGGTCCGTGCATCGGTCTGGGCGTGGGATTGCTCGAGGCGGGCGAGGTCGGGATCTCGGCGACCAATCGAAACTTCAAGGGCCGCATGGGGTCGCGCGATGCCCAGTGCTACCTCGCCAGTCCCGAGGTAGTCGCAGCCTCCGCCGTCGCCGGCTATATTCGCGGACCTCAGCGCGACTCCAATGACGTTGGAGATCGCGCTCCACAGCGCCGGTACACGGAATTAGCAGCCCCGTCCGGCGGAGCCGAGAAAGTTGAAATCCTGGCGGGCTTCCCCCAGCGCGTGGAGGGACGCCTCGTCTTCATGCCGCAGGATAACGTCAACACCGATGCGATTTATGGCAAGGACTACACCTATCGCGACGACATGACTCCCGAAATGATGGCGAACGTGGTCATGGAAAATTACGATCCTCAGTTTGCGGCGCGCACGAGTGCCGGCGACGTCATCGTCAGCCAGTTCAATTTCGGAACCGGATCGAGCCGCGAACAGGCCGTCACCTGCCTCAAGGCAAAAGGAATTCCGCTCGTGATTGCCGCCAGCTTCTCGCAGACTTATCTGCGGAACGCTTTTAACAACGGGTTTTTGTGTATCGAAGTGCCGGAATTTGTCGCGCGGGTGCGCGAGCAGTTGGCGAACCAGATCGCGGCGAAACAGAAGACCATCATTCCGGGGGATAAAATCGATATCGATTTCACTTCCAGCACGATCTCGTGGCGCGAAGAGAAATTTGCGTTCCCGGCGCTGGGCAGTGTGCCGCAGTCGTTGGTGATTGCTGGCGGAGTCGAGAATCTCGTAAGCAGGCGCCTGGCAGTGACCTAGATCGCGTCGGCGCGCCTTCCCGGAGGTGGATCTACTGCATTACTCTAAGGAGCACTTATGGCGAAATACACAATCGTTACCATGCCCGGAGACGGCATCGGCAATCAGGTTCTTCCTGAAGCGCTGCGCGTCCTCAACGCCGTCGGCTTCGATGCCGAATACATTCACGCCGATATCGGATGGGATTGCTGGTGCGCGCAGGGCAACGCTTTACCCGACCGCACCATTGAGTTGCTAGCCAGGCACAAGCTGGGTCTGTTCGGCGCCATTACTTCGAAGCCCAATAAAGCGGCTCAAGCCGAGCTTAAGCCCGAGTTACAAGGCAAGGGCTATGTGTATTACTCGCCCATCGTGACGATGCGCCAGAAGTTTAACCTCGATATCTGTTTGCGGCCTTGTGTTGGATTTATCGGCAATCCGCTGAATTACATTCGCAAGAACACATCCGGAGGATTCGACGAACCCAAAATCGACACCACCGTGTTCCGCCAGGGCACCGAAGGCATGTACGCCGGCGTCGAGTGGACCAACCCTCCCGAGATCGTCCGCGCCGCCTTGAACAGCCATCCGCGATTCAAGGCTTTTGCCAGCGTTCCCGGCCCTGAGATCGCCGTGAGTTGCCGCATCATTACCCGCCACGCCGCCCAGCGCATCGTCACCGCCGCCTTCGAATACGCCAAGAAGCGCTGCTTCAAAGGCGTCACCATCTGCGAAAAACCCAACGTCGTGCGCGAGACTTCCGGCATGATGGAAGAGGTCGCCAAGGAAGTGGCTAAGGATTATCCCGGAATTGCGCTCTGGTCGACCAACATCGATGCCCAACTGATGTGGTTGAATAAAAACCCCGAGGAGTACAACGTGATCGTTGCTTCCAATCTCTTTGGCGACATTCTTTCCGATGCTTTCGCCGGACTCGTCGGCGGCTTGGGATTCGCCGCCTCCGGCAACATTGGCGACGAGGTCGCCGTCTTCGAGCCAACGCACGGGTCCGCGCCCAAATATGCCGAACTGGATCCGCCCATCGTCAATCCGATTGCCATGATTCTGTCCGCCGCCATGATGCTCGATCACGTGGGCGAAGACGCCAGGGCGAATCGCATCCGCACCGCGATTGCAGAGGTCGTGCGCGCAGGCAAAGTACGCACCTACGATATGATGCGCTTTACCGGTGGTCCGAAAGCCATCGGTCAAGGCGCCGCGTCCACGGTGCAGATGACGGACGCAATTTTGGAGAAACTGAAATAGCTGCATCCGCCGCGAAGCAACAAGCTCTCGCTTCTTGAATCTTCGTGACTTTTTGTGGTTGAGATTTTTATGAGCAGTGCTACCGAGACTACGCTCCCGCGTTCCGCCGAGGCGGGCCATTGGGGCAAGGATGTTCGCTCCGACGTGCACGTCGCCTTCGAAGCGCGTGACGCCGGCGGCGTCGAGATTTCGCTGGAGTCCCGCGTCGCCGCCTATTACGGCTCGGCCATCCTCGAACAGACGCGCGCAGTCCTGGCTGAACTTGGCGTACAACACGCCCGCGTCGCCATCCATGATGAAGGCGCTCTACCTTTTGTGATTTCCGCGCGTATCGAGGCTGCCGCCAAACGCGCCGGCATCGCTCTCGGCAAACGGTCGCTGCCCGCGCCATATTCGCGTCCCGAAGCGTGTCCGCCCGAGCCCGCTCCTCCTGAATCTTCTGGTCCCCCGCCCTCTGGTCCCGAGTCTTCTGGCAAAGACCGGCTCCGCCGCTCGCGGCTCTACCTGCCCGGCTCCGAGCCGAAGTACTACATCAACGCCTCCTTGCATGCGCCCGATGCCGTGATTCTCGATCTCGAAGACTCCGTGCATCGCGCAGAGAAAGATGCCGCTCGCATTCTCGTGCGCAACACCTTGCGGGCCGTCGACTTCGGACCCTGCGAGCGCATGGTCCGCATTAACCAGTTGCCCCTCGGCCTCGAAGACCTCGCCGAAGTGGTCGGCGAGAGCCCGGACCTCATCCTCATCCCCAAGGTCGAAACCCCCGAGCAGGTGCAGGCCGCCGATCGCATGATCGGCGAGATCAAAGCGCGCAGCGGAGTGAACCGGCCCATCTGGATTATGCCCATCGTCGAATCGGCACTCGGCATCGAAAACGCCTTGGCCATTGCGGCGGCCACCGAAAACGTGGCGGCGCTTACCATTGGCCTCGAAGACTACACCGCCGATCTCGGCGTCGTGAAGACGACCGAAGGCCGCGAGTCCCAATATGCGCGATCCCGCATCGTGAATGCCGCGCACGCTGCCGGAATCCAGGCCATCGATTCGGTCTTCAGCGATGTCGCTGACATGGACGGCCTCCGCCGCTGGGCGGAAGCCTCCCGCGCCACGGGATTCGAAGGCATGGGATGCATCCATCCCGGACAGATTCGGGTGATTCACCAGGCCTTTCAACCGGCCGCAATCGAGATTGAAAAAGCGCAGAAGATTGTTGCTGCGTTTGATGAAGCGCAGAGCAAGGGCTTGGCCGTGGTCAGTCTCGGTTCCAAAATGATCGATCCGCCCGTCGTCCACCGGGCGCTGAAACTGGTGGAGCGGGCGAAGGCGATGGGAGTGATTTCGTGAGTGTCATCGAGAAAGTTGAACTGGCGCATAACGCCGCCGGCCGTACCGTTCCCTCGATGGTGAACGGCAAGCCCCAGATCCCGTTCCTCGGGCCCGGAAAATATCAGCCCCGGGGACGCAAGGCCGCGCCCCCGATCAGCTCCAATAAAGATTATCCGGATACTGGCGATAAGCGCGTCGCCAATCTGGAGGCGGCCTTGCGCCAATGCGGACTGCGCGACGGCATGGTGATCTCCAACCATCATCATCTGCGCGACGGCGATAGAGTTGCGCTGATGGCGCTCGAAGCCGCGGCCACAATTGGCGCCAAAGATCTGATGTGGTTCCCCAGCGCCTCGTTCCCCTCGCAGAAAAATGCCATCGAGTTAATGGAAAAAGGTGTGATTCACCACATCGAAGGCTCCATGAACGGCCCGCTCGGCGACTACTGCACCCAAGGCAAAATGCGTGGCATGGGCGTGCTCCGCTCCCATGGCGGCCGCTACCAGGCGATTCAAGATGGAGAGGTTCACATCGACATCGCCGTCATCGCCGCCCCCACCGCGGATTTCTTCGGCAATGCCGACGGTTCGCATGGCAAGTCCGCCTGCGGTTCGCTTGGTTTCGCCCTGGCCGATTCAACCTACGCCGATCGCGTCATCGTGGTTACCGACAACCTCGTGCCCTTTCCCTGCGTCCCCTGGCAGATTCAGGGCAACAACGTCGATTTTGTGGTCGAAGTCGAATCGATTGGCGATCCCGCGAAAATCGTCTCCGGGACTACTCAGATCACGCGCTCCCCCGACCGTTTGCGCATCGCTGAACTGGTGGCCCAGTTCCTGCGCGCCACCGGCATCATGAAAAACGGATTTTCCTTCCAGGCCGGAGCCGGAGGCATCGCCCTCGCTTTCGTCGAATATCTCAAACAGATGATGAAGCAGGATGCCGTCAAGGCCCGCTTCGTTCGCGGTGGCTCCACAAAATTCCTGGTCGAACTGCTGCAGGAAGGGCTCACCGATTACATTCTCGACGGCCAGACCTTCGATCTCGACGGCGTCAAGTCCATGGCCAACGATCCCCGGCACGTCGCCACTTCGCCCTTCACCTCCTACAACTATCACGGCAAAGGCAACTTCGCTTCCCTGGTCGACGCCGTGGTGCTGGGCGCTACGGAAGTTGATGTTAACTTTAATGCCAACGTCGTGACTCACTCCGACGGCCGCCTGCTGCACGGCATCGGAGGATGGCAGAACTGCCTCTTTGCCGGTTGCACCATCCTCGCGCTGCCTTCGTTTCGCGATCGTATCCCCGTGATCGTCGACCAGGTCACAACCTTGACCGGACCGGGCGAAATGATCGACGTCGTCGTCACCGAGCGCGGCATCGCCGTCAATCCCCGCCGTACCGATCTGCTCCACGCCCTCAAGGGATCGAAGCTGCCGGTTCGGCCCATCCAGGACATCAAAGCCGAAGTCGAAAATATTTGCGGCAAGCCAGCCAAGCCCAAGTTGGGCGATCGCCCTTGCGCCGTCGTGAAGTGGGTCGATGGCACCTTGCTGGATACGGTTTGGCAAGTCAGTGAAAGTCATTACTAGAGTTGGATCCCGGCGTGGGGCCGGGTGCGGGCAAATGGGTTCCCGGGAACCGATTACCATTCGTCTGCGTATTCGTCTAACAGCCAGAGCAATAATCGAAGACCTTCGTGGGGAAGGCTTCCTTAAAACATCAACCGGAGTGCCGATGCGAATCCTGATCTGCCTGCTGTCCCTTGCCCTGCTGTTTCCCGCAGCCCTCTGCGCCGCCAATCCGCCTGCCGATCTCGAAGTCCGGCGCCAGGCCCTGAACGACCTGCTCCACGAGCGCTGGGAATACACCATGCGCACCAATCCCATCTATGCTTCCATCCTCGGCGACAAGCGCTACAACGATCAGATCGACGACTTCTCTCAGCAAGCCATCGACGACGATCTGCTTCAGACCCGCCGTTTCCTCGACCGCTTCGAGGCCATCGATACCACCGGCTTTCCCGAGCAGGAAGCGCTCAACCAGCAGCTCATGGTTCGTGACCTGAAAATGAGCCTCGAAGGCGCTCGCTTCAAACCCGAGCAAATGCCGGTCAACCAGTTCAGCGGGATTCAGATCGATGCCCCGCAGATGGCCAGTTATCTTTCTTTCGCCTCGGTGAAGGATTACGAAGACTACATCACGCGACTCAAACTTCTGCCCCGGTTGTTCGATCAGACCATCGTGCAGATGCGCAAAGGCCTCGCCGAGGGGCGCATTCCGCCCCGAATTCTGCTGGAAAAGGTCGTGAGCCAAGCCCGCGGGATCGCCGCCACGCCTCCCGATCAAAGTCCATTCGCTCATCCTTTTGAGAAGTTCCCCGACGGCGTCCCCGAGGCCGATCGCAAGCGCCTGCGCGCCGCGGGCCTGGCGGCCATCAACGACTCCGTCATTCCCGCCTACGACAGATTCACCGCCTTCGTTCGCGACCAGTACGCACCCAAGGGCAGAGTCGAGCCCGGAGCCTGGTCGCTGCCCGATGGCGACGCGTGGTATTCCTTCCGCGTCAAGGAGAGCACGACCACCAATCTCTCGCCGGAAGAGATTCATCGGCTGGGCTTGCAGCAGGTGCAGGAGATCGAAGCCCGCATGATCGAACTCGTGAATCAACTGGGCTTCAAAGACATCAAGACTTTCAAGGCCGCCGTCGATGCCAACCCGAAGCTGCACCCCCACTCGCGGGAGGAAATTCTCGACCTGTATCGCAAATACGAAGATCAGATGTACGCCCGCTTGCCGCAGCTCTTTGGACGGCTCCCCAAATCGAAGCTCGAAGTGATACCCGTCGAAGCGTTCCGCGAGAAAGAAGCAGCCGACGCCTCTTACATGAACGGCACTCCCGACGGCTCCCGCCCCGGCCACGTCATGGTCAATACCGGCGACTTCGCCAAGCGCACCGTGCTCGACATCGAAACCACCGCGTATCACGAAGGTGTTCCCGGACACCACATGCAGATCTCGATTGCCCAGGAATTGCCCGAGCTACCCCTGTTCCGCCAGCACGGCGGATACACCGCCTACACCGAAGGTTGGGCCCTTTACTCGGAGAGGTTGGGCAAGGAAGTCGGCTCTTACCAGGACCCCTACAGCTACTACGGCCACCTGCAGGATGACATGTTGCGTGCCATTCGCCTCGTCGTCGATACCGGTTTCCACTTCAAACACTGGACCCGCCAGCAGGTCGTCGACTATTTCCACGACCACTCCACCATCGATGAAGTCACTGTCCAGAGCGAGACCGACCGTTACATGGCATGGCCCGCTCAGGCTCTCGGCTACAAAATCGGACAGCTCGAAATTCTCAAGCTCCGCCAATACGCCAAAGACCAGCTCGGCGACAAATTTGACCTGCGAAGCTTTCACGATGAGGTGCTCTCCGGCGGAGCCCTGCCCATGGACGTGCTCAGCACTCGTATTCATGAATGGGTGGGGCAACAGAAGGCCCAGGCTTCACTGACACTGCGCGTCAGCCAGTCCCAACCCCAGTCAAAATAAGCCGCCAGCCATTTCCGGGAGGATCGCCCCCAGCCGTGCTAGAATTTCCACAGCTTCTGCTGGCATCCTGCGGAAAGATTAAGTTGGCTGTTCCATCCCTTCAGGGGTGCGTGATTTTGTGAGATTTGCGGCAGTCCTTAACAGCGCAGCCCTCATCCCACGCCAGGAACCGTTCCGCGAGATGGCAAGACCCTAGACCCAGGACCGAAGTTTTGATCGAACTCGCACCCTCGATACTTGCGTCGGATTTCGCTCACCTCGCCGATCAGGTGGAGCGGGCTACCGCCGGCGGTGCCACCGTCATACATGTCGACGTCATGGACGGCCATTTTGTGCCCAATCTGACCCTCGGCCCCCCGGTTGTCAAATCACTGCGTCAGGCAACTCGCCTCCCCCTCGATTGTCATCTGATGATCGAGAACCCCGACCCCTTCATCTCCGAATTTGCGGAAGCGGGAGCCGATTGGATTTCCGTCCATCAGGAGGTGTGCCGGCATCTGAACCGGACCCTCAACCTTATTAAGGAGCACAATTGCCGGGCCGGAGTGGTGATTAATCCGGCCACCCCCGTCGACACCCTCTTCGAAGTGCTCGATATTGTCGATCATGTACTGGTCATGAGCGTGAATCCAGGTTTTGGCGGGCAGAAGTTCATTCCGGGAACCTTGCACAAAATGAGGAAGCTCGCTGAAATCCGCGCTGCCCGGGGATACCATTACCGCATCGAAGTAGATGGCGGCGTGGCCGTCGACACCGTAGTCGACGTGGTCCGTGCCGGAGCCGAGATTCTCGTCGCGGGCAGCGCCGTTTTCGGCAAAGGCGATGCCAAAGCAAATGCCCAGTTGTTGCTGGAAGCGGCCCGCAGCGCCAGTTTGCAGCGCGTGTAGGGAAAAGAGTTTTGTAATTGCGTAGATTGGTAATTCTGTAATTTGCTGGGACCAGCGCCGGTTTCAGATTGCCCGATTACAAAGTTACCAGATTGTTTTGCCAGTTTCTTTGAGGTCATTTATGCGTCGGAATTCTATCGTCGTCTGTCTCGCCCTGCTGCTCGCATTCACGGTGGCCTGCACCAACAAAAAGTCGGTCAATCCACTGGCCAATGTCGGGTCCAAACAGCCCGATAAAGTTCTCTTTGACCGCGCCATGGACGCCATGAAGCATAACCGCTTCGACGTGGCCCGCATGACCTTGCAGACCCTGATCAACACCTATCCGGATTCCGAGTTTATCGCTCGCGCCAAACTCGCCGTGGCCGATTCGTGGTACGCCGAGGGCGGTTCCACCGCCATGCAGCAAGCCGAAATCGAATACAAGGATTTCATTACGTTCTTCCCGAACATGACGCAGGAGGCCGCCGAGGCTCAGCTCAAGGTCGCGAACATTCACTATCAGGAAATGGAAAAAGCCGATCGCGACTATACCCACGCCATGCGCGCCGAAGAGGAATACCGCTCGCTGCTGTTACAGTATCCAGACAGCAAGATGGTGCCGGAGGCGAAACAGCGTCTGCGTGAAGTGCAGGAAGTGCTGGCGCAACGCGAATTCGGCATCGGCCGTTTTTATTTTCTGCGCATGGCCTATCCCGCCGCCATTGCCCGCCTGAAAACGCTGGTTGACCGGTATCCGCTCTACAGCGGCGCCGACCAGGCCCTCTATCTGCTCGGCCAATCGTACGAAGGCGAGATCGAGATTATGCGCAAGAATCCGCGCCTCAACGAAGTGGCCAAAGGCAAGATGATCGAGGGCCTCACCAAAGAAGCAGCCGAAGCCTACGAGCGCATCATCAAGCGCTATCCTGCGATGGATCGCGCCCTCGACGCCAAGGCACGACTCGAAGCGCTGCATCTGCCCGTTCCCCGGCCCACCCGTGCCGCCCTCGAACAGAACAAGAAAGAAGTGGCCAGCCGTCAACAAGCCGGCGTCATGTCTACCATGCTGGGAAACTTCGAAAAGCATCCCGACGTGGCCAAAGCATCGCACGTAGGCGACCCGACCATGGTGGATCCGGTCCCGATCAATCCTAATGAAGTCGTGCGGAGAGTCGCGACTGCGGCTGGAATGGGCGGCGGCGACAACAAGGTGAGTGTGGAAACCACGACTCCCGGCGCGGTAGCTCCGAACCAGGAGGCGCCGCGCTCCGACGCGCCCGCTCCAGCAGCGAATACGACACCGGAGCAGGCGGCCACGGGTTCGCCGGCCGCCGGGCTCGAGTTGAAAACCAACGCGGCCGCCGCCGATCCGAACGAACTGAAGCCGAATGTTGAGGCCGCCGATCCCAACGCCCTGCCTGCACTCCAGCAAAGCAATCAAATCGACCAGGGTGGCGCCTCGAGTTCGGTCGCTTCCAACGCCAGCAACGAGGAAATGGCCGACATTTCTTCCAGTAAGAAAAAGAAGAAAAAAGGCTTGGGCAAGCTGAACCCGTTCTAGCATCGCAAGTTGCAAATGGAGGGCCGGTCGTCCCCGCCCGGCCGCCAAACTGCCCGGCCCCGGGGCGGCGAGCCCCAGCGATCCCACACTCAACAGGCTAGGAACAGTCGTAACCTGTTACCCGTGCGGGAATCGTTGACTTCGCTTTAGGGACAAGGTAGTTTCGCGTTATCTCTCCTTTTTGAATCAGAGGATGGCGCTTGGCGCGGAAAATACTGCTTGCCGATGACAGTGTGACAGCCCAGAACATGGGGCGAAAAATCCTGGCCGACGCCGGGTACGAAGTGGTCACGGTCAATAACGGATCCGCCGCCCTCAAGCGGATCGCCGAAATCAACCCCGACATGATCGTGCTCGACGTCTATATGCCCGGCTACAGCGGCCTGGAAGTCTGCCAGCGGCTGAAAGACGCGGCCGAGACGGCCCATATGCCCGTGCTCCTGACGGTTGGCAAACTCGAACCGTTCAAGGCCGAAGAAGCCCGCCGCGTCAAGGCCGACGGTCATATCGTGAAGCCTTTTGAAGCCAGCGAATTGCTCACTGCTATCACCCGGCTCGAAGACCGCATCCTGCTCCAGCAATCCGCTAGCGCGAAGGGCGACGACGCCAACGCCCGGAAGATGGAAACTGCGGCGGAAGCCGATACCGGATGGAAGAGTCGTCTCCGTTTCTCCTCGAAGAAAAAGAAAGAAGCGTCCGAACATGAAGTTGCCCCCAACTTCCGCGAATTCCGCAAAGTGAAGGCCAAAGCCGGCGCCAACGGCGCAGCCAAAGCGCCCCAAGTCCAGGAGCCAACGCTAGCGAAGACGCAACCCAAGGAGAAAGCGCCGGTTCCAGAGGTTCTCCGCGACATCACGCCCGAAGAGTTGGATACTCTCAGCGCTTTGGCCGCGCAGCTGAATGACTCCACTCGCGCGGATGAGAAAGTAACCCCGCCGGCGCAAGCGGCCACTACAGAAGCCGAAGTTCCCGTGGCTGCCATGGAGGCGTACCCCGAAAGTAGAATGGCGAACCCGGTAGTTGCATCGGTCGCCGAACCGGACGTCGAATCATCCATCGCATCGACCCTCGAACCGGTCCTGGAGTCGACCAGCGTATCCGCCGTCGCGCCAGTCATCACACCGATCATTGAACGTCCCGATGCCGAAGTCGCCTCCCCGGCACTCGCCGCCGAGACTCAGGCGTTCCACGTCGTAGGCCAGTCCGCAGTCGAGATTCCGGTCGAGCATCTGGAACCGGCGGCAACGGTCGTAATGGAGGTTAATGCCGCCGCCTTGGTGCAGCCACCCGCGCCCGTCGACAGCCACGATGAGCCAATGTTTGCTTCGGCCGTGGGTGCTTTCGACCCGTCGGCGCAAGTCAGCGATCAGGCCAACACCGACGCCGTCGCTCTGAGCAATATGATCGAGACGACTCCGGCGGAAGCGCCGTCCCAGCCAGTCGCAGAGAGTCGCCCGGAATCCCCTTCCGAAGAATCGAACCTCCAGCCGTCGAACCTCGCCGGATTGCAATCCGAAGATGCTGTGCCTCCAGCACCCGTACCGGAAACCATGGAGTCGGAAGCGCCGCCGCCGAGCGATGCGGAACTGGCCGAAGCCTTGCGTTTGCTGACGCCCGCCGCAGGGCAGGATGGCTCGACGATTCCATCGCACACAAATCTGGTGGAGGCGGGTCAGTTGCTTTCAGCCGCAGCGGCGCGACATGCGTCCGGCGCCACACGCTGGGTAGCCGAACCAGTCGCCATGAATCCAGAGGAAGCGGGCGTTTCGCTGGAAGCCGAAATGTTCCGCGCTTTCGCCGTGATGCCCGCCACAACCATGCCCGCAACCATGCCTTTGTCGTCTGTCGAAACTTCTGCCAGTGAAACCGATACCGCAAGAAGCGCTGAAGCTTCCGCCATTGCCGCCGCGGTCGAGCGGAGACTGGCTGCAGCCGAGATCGCCGCCAACCAGTCCGGACCTGCGGCGGCAGAATCCGGCAATGGCGCCGTCGAAGGACAGGTCCTGAAAGCCATGGCAGCCGCAGCGACCGCCGAGGGTTCGTCGGCAGAGTGTTCGTCTGCGTCCGCACCCGATGCCACCACCATTGCCAGCATCGTGGAGAGCGTCATGGCCGACCTTCGCCCCCGCATCGTCGAAGAAATCACCAGAAAACTGGCTGGAAAGTAAGCCCGCCATCAGCCTCCGAACCTCGCTGAACCTCGATGCCCGGCAAGCACTTCCCGCCGAAAACTTCGTCTTACGTTCGCCTTCTAAACCCAGCCTGCGCCGAACCAGCGACCTGACAATTAAAGCTGAAGGGAAAAAGCCCCGACTGTCGTTTTAATAGAGTGAGGGGTGCGGCGTCACTTTGCTGCGGGAAGAAAGTTCTCGGATCGCGGCAACCATCTCCGGTACCAGCGATCCCTTCCGCGAGAGCTTTCCATCCCGGGCCGCACCTCGGGTATTTTTCCAGACGGGTGGCTCGTTTCCCACGACAGCCGTCCGTATGCGGGACCAAGCCGAGTCTTACTCCGCCCAGGTTCGGGTCCGGAGAACGGAGGCGAACCTGGGCGTACCAGGCTCAGAACTCCAACCGAGCCGGAAAGGCGATCATGCGTGGACTGCTGTCGCCACCTAACCCAACTCCCAGCAAGCCGGTTGGCGGAGATGTTGTGGACGTGAGCGCTCCGAATCCACTCTGTGTAGCAGGACTTCCTGGAATGCCCGCCTGCACCACGATGGGAAGCGCAAAATTCGGTTGGTTAGGGACATTAAAGAATATGGCGTCGGGGCGGCCTTGCTCGGCTGTTCTCGGCCAGTTGCAAGGTTACTGACGCAGTTGACCACGTTCCGCAGACATTTGCCGCAGGGTGCGGCAACCAGTTGAGGTTCATCAGCCAAATTTGTTTTCGGGACGCATCGGTTTACGCCGGGAAGTTGACGGCGGTGTGCAAGGGGCGTTCGCTCGATCCATCTTCGAAAAGGTTTCTGGCTGCGTCCGTGCACAACGGCAGACGGTAACAGCCGAACAGCCCAACCGTTCAGCAACGCCCGGCATCGAAAACCCGCTGCCGCGCGGGCTCGCCGGCTCTTCGCACTAGCGCGCGGGCTCCGGCCTTCCTGGGTCTAAAGTTCCGTGGTGGTGCGGGGGGTGTAGCGAAATTCCCTCGTGCCGTATACACCCCCCTTCCGTTTGACCCTTCTTTTCTCACGCCTGTAAGATCAAAGATTCCTTCTTCTGCAGAGAATTGCCAAGAATTGCTCGGCCGGAACGGCCGAGGGTGGCCGTCTCTACACAATCAGGACATCTATGCCCCACGAATTGCCGAAAGCTTACGAACCGGGCGCCATTGAAGCGCGCTGGGCCGAGTATTGGGTCCACGAAAAACTCTTCCACGCCGAGACACCCAAGCCCGGAGATTCCCGCCCTGTCTTCAGTCTCCTTCTCCCTCCGCCCAATGTCACCGGACGCCTCCACATGGGGCACATGCTGAACCAGACTCAGATGGATATCATCGTCCGCTGGCAGCGGATGCGGGGCCATGTCGCCCTGTGGTTGCCCGGCACGGACCACGCCGGCATCGCTACTCAGATGATGGTCGAGCGGCAGCTCGCCAAAGAAGGCAAGATGCGCCGCGACATGGGTCGAGAAAAATTCATCGAACGCGTCTGGGAGTGGCGTCGCGAATATGGGGGCGCGATCCTGGAGCAGATGAAGCGCCTCGGCGCCTCGGTCGACTGGGGCCGCGAATACTTCACGATGGACGACCACCTTTCCCATGCGGTCAAAGAAGTTTTCGTGCGCCTTTATGAAGACGGCCTGATCTATCGCGGCAAATACATCGTGAATTGGTGCTCCGACTGCGGTACGGCCATCTCTGACCTCGAAGTCAAGCACGAGGACGTGGCCGGCAAGCTCTACGAAATCAAGTATCCGGTAGTCGGTGGAGTCGCGGACGGGGCTTCGGGAAAAGACGAATTCATCACCGTCGCCACCACTCGTCCGGAAACCATGCTCGGCGACACCGCCGTGGCCGTCAATCCGAAGGACGAGCGCTATCTGCATCTGCATGGCAAGCGCGTGCTGCTTCCGCTGATGAATCGGGAGATTCCGATCATCGCCGACGAACTGGCGCAGCCGGAGTTCGGTACCGGAGCTGTGAAGGTAACGCCCGCCCACGATGCCAACGACTTCGAAGCGGGACTGCGCCATGACCTGGCGCAGATTGAAGTGATTGACGAGCACGCCAAAATGAATGCCAACGCCGGTGCTTACGCCGGACTTGATCGCTTTGCCGCCCGCGCCCGTGTGGTTGAGGATCTGGCCGCGCAAGGCTACCTCGTGGGTACCAAGGATTACACGATTGCCCTCGCCAAATGCGATCGCTCCGGCACCATCGTGGAGCCTCGCCTCTCAACCCAGTGGTTCGTCAAGATTGCCCCGCTCGCCCAGCGCGCCATCGAAGTTGTCGAGAAAGACTACATCCGCTTTACGCCGGAAAATTACGGCCAGATTTATTTGAACTGGATGCGCAACATCCACGACTGGTGCATCTCGCGGCAGTTGTGGTGGGGGCACCGCATTCCGGCGTGGTATTGCACGAATCAGGATTGCAAAGAAGTGGTAGTGGCGCGGGAGGCTCCGACGGCCTGCGCGAAGTGCGGCGGGAAGTTGGAGCAGGAAACCGACGTGCTCGACACGTGGTTCTCGTCGGGACTGCTGCCGTTCACGACCTTGGGATGGCCGGAGGCGACGCGCGATTTGGATGTGTTCTATCCGAATTCGCTGATGATTACCGGGTTCGACATCCTGTTTTTCTGGGTGGCGCGGATGATCATGCTGGGATGCTGGTTCATGATGGCGCCCCACAAGCCGCAGGGGAATTCCGCTACCAAGACCACCGAAGACGCGTTGCGCGCCAGTGTTCCCTTCCGCGAAGTTTATATACACGCGCTGGTGCGCGATGCCGACCGGCAGAAGATGTCGAAAACGAAGGGGAACGTGCTCGATCCGATCGAGGTGATTGGAAAGTACGGAACCGATGCGACGCGGTTCACGCTGGCGGCGATGGCGGCTCCGGGAACGGATATTGCGTTCAGCGAGAGCCGGACGGCGGGATACCGCAACTTCGCCAACAAGATTTGGAATGCGGCGCGGTTCATGTTCATGAACCTGGACCGGATCGATCCAACTCTGCGTCCGGCCGATACGAGTGTGGGGCCGGGACTCCACCCTGGTGTCGCGGGCTTTCAAGCCGGGACCCTCGAAGACCGCTGGATTCTCTCTCGCTTCAATCGCGCCGCGAAAGACGTCCACGACTCGCTTCAGGGTTATCGCTTTGACGAAGCGGCCACGCGCATCTACGACTTTTTCTGGGGAGAGTTCTGCGATTGGTACCTCGAACTCATTAAGCCAAGGCTCAATTTCGAGGAAGGCGCCAGCCCCGATGCCGCTCGCGTTGCCTGCGCGAATCTGGTCAATCTTTTCGAAGCCTCCTTGCGCCTGCTTCATCCCGTGATGCCCTTCATTACGGAAGAAATCTGGCACGCAATTTACGATGGCAAGCCACCGCTGAAATCGATTGCGTTGGCGTCGTATCCCTCGGCGGAGGAAAAGCAAATCGATCTCGCCGCGGAAACCGAGATGGCCATTCTGCAGGACCTGATCGTCAGCGTGCGCAATGTGCGCGCGGAATTGAAAATTGAGCCCAAAGTCAAAGTGCCGATCGAGGTTTTTGCCCACCAACCGGAAATTCGAGCCATGCTCGAACACAATCTGAGCGCCGTCTTGCTCGATCGTCCCGCGAATGTGGAGAAGATCGTCTTCGTCGAAAACTCGCTGGTCAACGTGCCTGGTGCCCGCAGCACCTCCCGCTTCGATGTTCATGCCGTCTACGAAAAAAAGATCGACGTGGCCGTCGAGCGTGAGCGTCTAACCAAAGAGTTGGAAAAAATCGAAAAGGAACAGGCCAACGGGCAGCGCCAGCTTTCGAACGAGCAGTTTCTTGCCAAGGCTCCAGCGAAGGTAGTGGAAGGGCTGAAGACGCGAGCCGAGGAACTGACGCTACTGCGGGACAAGACGCTGGCGCAGCTCAACGAATTGAAAGACGGTGGAACTACGTAGGTCCGGACGCCCTCGTCCGGACAGTCGAGTGTAGCTCGACACGCGATCCCTATGGACTGGAACTCACGACGCATTACCGCCATCATCGAGAACGCGCTGAACGAAGATAAAGCGACCAGCGATGCCACCAGCTACGCCTGCATCGATCCAAACCAGCGTGCGTCCGCGACCATCATCGCCAATCAGGAATGCATTCTGGCCGGCCTCGGCTGTGTTCCCCGCATTCTCGATATCTACGCTGCCCTCGACGGCGCGGTTACTTCCCATTACGAGGTCACCAGCCATCCCTCGATGTTTGACGGCATCCGGGTCAAGGCGGGGCAGCAGATTGCGGTCCTTCGGCATAATGCGCGCGTGCTGCTTTCGTGCGAACGCGTGATCCTGAACTTCCTGCAACGCATGGCCGGGATTGCCACCACCACGCGTAAGTTCGTGGATGCGGTGGAGGGCACTCACGCCCGTATTCTCGATACCCGCAAGACGGCGCCCGGACTGCGCCTGATCGACAAACATGCGGTGCGCTGCGGCGGGGGACAGAATCACCGCCTCGATCTTTCCGACGGAGTGTTGCTCAAGGGCAACCACATCACGCTGGCCGGAGGGGCCATCCCGGCGCTGGAGCGCGCCCTCCACAACCGCCGCGGCCGCCAGCCCATCGAGATTGAGGTGCGCTCCCTCGAAGAGCTGCAGCAGGCTCTCGCACACGGAGCCGAGGCTGTCCTGCTTGACCATGTCAGCGTTGAAACGGTCAGGAAAGCGGTTGAAATCTGTTCTCTACAGCCTCGGCGAATTCCGCTCGAATGCGCCGGAGGAATCAATCTCGAGAACGTCCGCTCCTATGCCGAGACGGGAGTAGATTTTATCTCCGTCGGCGCCCTCACTCATTCATCGACCGCCGTCGATATGAGTATGCGAGTCAATCCCGCCTAGAAGTTGATTTGAAAGTGCGTGGCTTCAGGCGTCGCCTTAAACTCGCTATAATTCCCTCCATCGCCACCGACGTCAAATCCCGCAGCGCGTCGTCTCCGCACAAAGCCACCGACGTGCGGCTCGGCCGCATCGTCCGTCTCCTCATGAGCCACGCCACGGTGGTCGTCAGCGGCACTAAGATTGCCGAAGAAATCGGCACCAGCCGCTCCGAAGTCTGGCGGCTCATCCAGCAACTGCGCTCCCTCGGCGTCGATGTCGCCGGACACCCAGCCACCGGCTATCAACTGCGTGCCATCCCCGACTTGCTGCTGCCGGAAATGTTAGTCCCGTCATTGAAGGGTACGATCTTCGGGCCCTGTCCAGCCGGTGTTTCCGGTGCCGCGAAGCAGATCCATCACTACTACAAAGTCGGTTCCACCAATACCGAAGCCATGCAATGCGCTGCCCAGGGCGCTCCCGAAGGCAGCGTATTTCTCGCCGAAGAGCAACTCGGCGGCCGCGGCCGCGGCGCCCACAACTGGCATTCGGCCCGCTCCACCGGCATCTACTGCTCGGTGATTCTGCGTCCGGCGATGCCGCCGTCCGATGCCTTGATTTTTTCGCTCGCCGCCGGCCTGGCGGTTCGCGCGGCGGTGGCAGAAATTGCGCCGGAGCTTCTCGCCGATCTCAAATGGCCCAATGACTTGCTTCTTCGAGGCAAGAAATTCTGCGGCATCCTCATCGAGATGAATGCCGAGGCCACCCGGGTGCGCTATCTTGTCGTCGGCGTCGGCATCAATGTCAACCAACTCAAGTTTCCCCCCGAACTGCGCGACCTCGCGACTTCCCTGCGCATCGAAACCGGCTCCGAGTGGTCGCGCGTGGAACTCTCCGTCGCTTTGTTAAAGTCGCTGGACCGGGAATATCGCAATCTGGTGGACGATCCGGCAGCGCGCAAAACCATCATCCGCCGCTTCGAAGAAAGCTCATCCTCCGTGCGCGGCCAGCCAGTAACCGTGGAGGAGAACGGCGGCCTGACGGGCGTTACCGAGGGATTGGATGAACGCGGCTTCCTGCGCGTCCGAACTCCCGCCGGCCTGCGGACCGTAGTCAGTGGAACGGTAAGACCCACGTGACCGTGTGTATTCGTTCGTGTGTGGCGCCTCAGATTATCCTCGACCTTGGAGAAGAAGGCGCGGGCTTATTCAAAGCCCAGGCTTCCGATCAAAGATCGGGCCTCGCGTCTGATCGGTCTTCCGCGGAACATGGGTACCTTGTGCCCCTCGCGTCTTAACCATAGATCTATCCGTTGATCAGACTCATCATCTGTTCCGGGTAGCGTAACCCCGCCGCCGCCCCGGTGGGGAAAACTTCGCTAAGCCGTCGCAGATCCTCCGAAGTCAGCTTCACATCAACCGCCGCCGCATTTACCTCGAGATACTGGCGGCGCTTGGTCCCGGGAATCGGAACGATGTTTTCGCCCTGCGCCAGCACCCACGCCAGCGCCAACTGCGATGGCTGACATTTCTTCGCGCGCGCGATTTCTTCCACCGCTTTTACCAGATCGAGATTCTTTTGAAAGTTTTCCCCCTGGAAACGCGGCGAGAAACGCCGATAATCGTCGGCCGCCAGGTCGCCGAAGGTCTTGATTTGTCCGGCAAGAAACCCTCGTCCCAGCGGACTGTAGGCGACAAAGCCGATGCCAAGTTCGCGGCAAGTGGATAAAATCTCTCCCTCCGGATCGCGCGTCCACAGGGAATACTCCGTCTGCAGCGCCGTGATGGAATGTACCTTCACCGCCCGCCTGAGCGTAACCGCGCTCGCTTCCGACAAACCGATGTGGCGGATTTTGCCTGCCTTGACCAGTTCCGCCAGCGCGCCCATCGTCTCTTCAATCGGAGTATTTGGATCGACGCGATGCTGGTAGTAGAGGTCGATGTGCTCCACGCCGAGCCGCTTCAAAACTTGCTTCGCAAGATTTCTTGACATAGTTGGCCTTGCCGCTGACGCCGCGAATATCAGGGTTGGTCGGATCGCGCACAATTCCGAATTTCGTGGCCAGCACGATCTGGTCGCGCTTGCCCTTGATCGCGCGGCCTACCAGTTCCTCATTCTTATGCGGTCCGTAGACATCCGCAGTGTCCAGAAAAGTGATGCCAAGTTCGAGCGCGCGATGAATGGTGGCGATCGATTCGGCGTCGTCGCGTCCGGAGTAAAACTCCGACATGCCCATGCAGCCGAGGCCAAGGGCGGAAACCTTAAGACCGGAACTTCCAAGAGTGCGGGTTTTCATGAGTTTTCCTTTTGCAGAGAAAACATGGCTGGCGATGTCACCGATATCGTCTACGCTCCTCTGCGTATAGATGCACTAGCGGCGGCGAAGGTCCAGACAACCCGGAAGTGTCCCAAGAATTGCATCGCTCCTCCGGGCTTTGGCATCTCGTGAGGCAGTGGTGATTTGGAATCCGGTGCATCCATGAATCGATCGCCGATCTGGTTTGAGCGGAAGTTTGAGTTCACATTTCCCGTCCAGCAGTATCCGAACCTGTGTGCACGCTTGCGCGGCACGCCCGCTCGGCTTGACGAAATAGTTCGTGGCGCGACGCGCGACCTCCTGGTGAGGAAGCCGGGCGCAAGCGAAAAATGGTCGGCGCAGGAACATGCCGGGCATTTGCTCGACCTCGAAGCTTTGTGGATGGCGCGGGTTGAAGACTACCTGACCGAAGCAGGGGAGCTTACTGCGGCGGACCTGAGCAATCGGAAGACAGACGAGGCGCACCACAACCAGCGCCCGATCGAGGACATTCTGGCTGAATTCCGAAGCGCGCGCTCGCGCTTGCTGAGTCGGGCCGAGAACATCGCCCCGGCAAACTTTGCCCGTGCCCTTCTTCACCCGAGGCTGAAGACACCGATGCGCCTCGTGGACCATTTGTATTTTGCGGCAGAGCACGATGACCACCACCTGGTCTACATCTGGGAACTGATCACGGCAGGCCAGCGGGGAGCGGACAAATCAATACGTCACGCGGATTAAGGGTTTTGCGCGCGGTACCACTTCGCCGATTTCGACGGCGGGAACTCCAGCACCCTGAAGGGCGCGTGTGAGCCGGCCGGCGTGCTCGGCGGAAACCGAGACCAGCAGGCCGCCGGCGGTTTGCGGGTCGAAGAGAAGCGTGCGGATATCGGCTGGGACTGAGTGATCGTAGCCCACCATGCATTCGGCGAAATCGCGATTCGCCTTGAGGCCGCCTGGGATGTAGCCGGCCCGGATGCAATCGAGCGCGCCTTGGAGCGCCGGGATGTTGGTCGAGTGGAGGACGAGGCTGATGTTCGAGGCAAGGGCCATCTCGCGGGCGTGGCCGATCAGTCCGAAACCGGTAACGTCGGTGAGGGCGTGGACGGCGAAGGCGTTGTTGGTCGCTGGTCGCTCGGCGTTGGTCTGATCGCTGGCCTGGCGGGCGTGGCCGTTGGCTTGATCCTTGGCCGATTGGCTTGCTGCCGAGGTGCGCTCGGCTGGGTGGACGGTAGCGTCCGCCCCCACGTGAGCAGAGGTGATTACTTTGGCTGCTGCCTGGTTCAGCGTGGTCATTGACTTCACGGCGCCGGCGATCCATTCCGGCTTGGCAACGCCTTTCTTGATCGCCGTCGAAATGACTCCGGTGCCGAGCGCCTTGGTGAAGAGTAGGCGGTCGCCGGGCTGCGCACCCTGATTCGCCAGCACACGCTGGGGATGAACTACTCCGGTGACCGAATACCCGAACTTCGTCTCTTCGTCGCGAATGCTGTGACCGCCAACCACCGTGCATCCGGCCTCAATCATCTTCGACAAACCGCCGGCAAGAATGCGTTCCAGGATGTTGAGATCGGCTTTATCGGGAAAACAGACGAGGGCGAGCGAGGTGAGCGGCCTTCCGCCCATGGCGTAAACGTCGCTGAGCGCGTTAGTCGCGGCGATCTGGCCGAAGGTATAGGGGTCGTCCACGATGGGCGTGAAAAAATCTACCGTCTGGACGAGCGCCGTCTCCGGCGTGAGCAGATACACGCCCGCGTCGTCGGCGTGATCGAAGCCGACAAGAACATTGGGGTCCTGTTGCCGGGCTAATTTCCCAAGCACCGTGTCCAGCGCCGCCGGACTCAGCTTGGACGCTCAACCCGCGGCTTTTACGGACTCCGTAAGACGAAATGGTTTAACGTCAGGCACGAGGCCATTGTAGTGGAGAGCGAGGGCGAGGTTAGAAGTAAGAGTTTGGATTTTAGAGGTGAGAACCACGCCCGCAGGCTTTACCTCTGCACTCTTACCTCTCACCTCTGACCTGTTACCTGGTATCAACCTGCGTGATCTGCAGATCCGGATAGGCGTGATTCCACTGGGCGGAGATGTTCTCGAAGGTCAGGCGAAAAGGTTTGCTTTGACCGGGCGCCAGCGGCGAGAGCGTGAGGTCCACGCCTTCTTCGTACGGCCCGCCGGTGCGCAGAACGCGGATGGGAACCTCCTCCCGCTGCGCCGTCTGTCCCATGTCATCCTTGAAAGTGACTTGCACGACTGCGTGGGTGAGGGTTTTGTCCCCCGTATTTGTAATCGAACCGTCGATGTAGCTGACGGTAGCGCCCACAAAATTCTGCGCCGCGCTGGTCTTCAAATCGGAGAACTTCAGGTTCGCGGCATACGCTGGAGGCAGGGCAGGCTTTTTCTCTTCCGCGCGGAAAATCAGCGCCAGAACACCGACCACAATTCCAACAATCACGATCCCAATGAGAATCGGAAGGGCGCTGGATTCTTGCGGCTCAGTCGTGGGATTAGCATTCGGCTGGATCAAGCTGCCCATGGCGCGATTGTACTACCGGCGAGTTTAGTGGAGTTTCATCCGAGTCCTGTCGATGAGCGCGCTGTAGGCTTGCACGGGTTGAGCTGCGCTCAACTGAGCAGGTGAGCGCACCGGCCCCGACGTGAGCTTGGGCTGTCCTGCCCAGGCGTTTTCACGGGCGGGCTGCGCCTGGGGACGACGCATTCTCTTGCTTGTTGTTGGCCCGCGCGTCCGTCACTCTGTAGTTGTTGTATTCAATCGTCAGCGTGGCCCGTCCGCCAAGGCGGATATAGCTCAGCGACTCGTTTCGGCGCGGAAGCCAGAAATCCTCCACCTTCATGTAATCGTGACGAATATCGTTCTTCTTCGTCCAGAAGGAAGGATTCTGTGCCGGTTCGGCTTCAATCCGAGTGACAGCGAAATCGGTGCCGTCGACCCATACCTTGCCGTGATACACGTACTTGCTTTTCACTTTCGGAGAAACCGCCAGCACGTATTGGCCAGTCTTCTCCGTCGAATTAACTCCGGCTGGCTCGAAGCCGATTAGCGCGAAGTCGTAGTTGTCGCGGTCCAGCAGCGTGCGGGCATGCATTTCCGGCTCGGCGGCTTCCTTCTCGCTTTCCAACAAGCGCTTGAACACGCGGTCGATGATCAACTTCGATCCCGATTGCGAAGTGACTTTGAAGCTCTTCGTGGAGGGACTGTCAAACGTAGCCTCGACCGTCATCTCGGCGTCCCGGTCCCCGGGAAATCCACGATAGGAAAGGCGATACATTCGAGTGGATTCGTAGTGGCGCAAAGCCCGCGCCCGCTCCAAGTCCATGCGGACAAGATTGTTTACGACCTGATCGACCGAAAGCGGTGCCGTCGTGATGGATGGCGGCAGGGAGTCCGAATCGGCACTGGCTGAGAACCCGCTCAACATGGTGCCCAGCAGTATCGCCGCCATGCAAAATAGCAGTCGCATGAAGCCATGGCTTGAATCCGCGAGCCCAAACCGACCAGGTTTTAAGATTGTGCCCATGATTGGTTCCGTCGAATGGCTAGCTTACCATCATCCGTGGGTTCACTCCGCAGCAAGGCGGTCGAGACGGAAATTCGGCTAGAGGTGCCAGCTTTTCGGCACCGAGCTTGAGAGTAACCGCGCAAAATCTCCTGGAGCATAGCGATTTGACTCACGCTCAGCACGCTGAGCACCTTGGCAGGGGAATGTTTTCAGCTACTTGTGCAAAGTAAGTAAACGGTCGGACAATTGCATCAATTTATGTACCAAGGAGCCCTCCCCCATGTGGATCCATGGCAACAACCAGTGTTCTCATTGGAACTGGGTCGCGATTTTCTCCTATACCGCCTCACTGGCAGTCAGCGTGGCGATTTGGAGAGGCGTATTCCTAGCCGTGGAACACTTAGTGAAGTAAGACAACAAGTGAACAGAAACACGATAGCGGTCTTCGCGGCGGAACCCGAGGCCGCCGAGGGGCGTTTAATCCCCGGCGGCTACACGGGTACTCATCGTCTTTTGTCTTTTCGCTGGTCATTCGCTTCCCGATCACTCACTATAGTGCAGCAGCGAGAATACGTCATACTGTGCCAACTTCTCCCGCCCCCTGAGAAAATCGAGTTCGACCACAAACGCCAATCCTGAAATTTTCGCGCCCAGTCCGCTGGCCAGTTCGGCAGTCGCCACCGCTGTCCCGCCAGTGGCCAACAGGTCGTCAACGATCAGCACGCGCTGGCCTTTTCCGATGGCATCTTTGTGGATCTCCAGCGCGTTGCTGCCATATTCCAGTTCGTAGCTGACCTTCACCGTCTCCGCGGGCAGTTTCCCCGGCTTGCGGACCGGGACGAATCCCGCATTCAGCCGGTAAGCAAGCGCTGGTCCAAAAATGAATCCGCGCGCCTCCATGCCCAGCACCAGGTCAATCTTTTTGCCGATGTAATGGGCCGAGAGCGCGTCGATCAACCGGGCGAAACCAAGCTTGTCCTTGAGCAGCGTAGTGATGTCATAGAAAAGTATGCCTTTTTTCGGGAAATCGGGCACCTCCCGGATCAGCTTTTTCAGTCCTTCGCAATCGACGGCATCAGTCGGTATCTGGGTCGGCATAGGAAAGTTTAAGCTCCTCGAACTTGAAATGAATTGAGCCCCGCAACCAGTTCGGCTTCGGATTCTTCCACATCGTCGATGCGCGCCGCCCGCGGGCCTTCGCGCAAACGCGAGCGCAATCCGGCCAACTGCTCCGGGCTTCCCATGGCCAGCACTTCGACGCTGCCGTCGTGGTTGTTCCGCACCCATCCTGCCATCTTCAGGATGTGCGCCTCGCGTTCGACAAACCAGCGAAAGCCGACGCCCTGGACGCGTCCGCGTACTAGAAAACGACGGGCCTGTGCGCGAGATTGATCGCGAGATTGATCGTGGGTGAAAGCCATGGCTCGATGGCAGAGGTCATACTTCAGAAGTGAGTCGTCAGCTTGAGTGTTTTTACCTCTGCCATCCGACCTCTAAACTCTAACCTTCCTTACGCTCTCGACAAATAAGTGCCTTCAGCAGTGTCGACTTTGATCTTCTCGCCTTCGTTGATGAAGGGCGGCACCTGCACGACCAGCCCGGTTTCGGTCTTCGCCGGTTTGGTCACGCTCGATGCGGTGGCGCTCTTCAGGCCCGGCTCCACTTCCACCACGGTCAGGATCACGGTCTGCGGCAACTCGATACCCACGGCCTTGCCGTCAAAAAATTCCACCTTGATCTGAAGGTTCGAAGTCAGGTAATCCACTGCATCGCCCAGCGTGTCGCGTGTGAGGTGGGTCTGCTCGTAGTTTTCCGTGTCCATGAAGTAGTAACTATCGCCATCGGCGTACAGAAACTCCATGTTGACCTCATCGACGTTCACCTTCTCGATGGGGTCGGGCGAGCGAAAGCGGTGTTCGAACATCGCGCCGGTCCGCAAGTTCCGCAGCTTCGCCTGGATGAAGGCGCGCAGGTTGCCCGGCGTCCGGTGTTCGACGCTGAATACGGAATGCAAGTCATTGTTGTGCTTGATGATCATGCCGGGACGGAGTTGGGTCGCTGGAATCGACATTGCTGTTTACATCTCCTTCAGTCTCTAGGAATTCTGGGGCAGCGGGGCAGGTCCGAAAGCGTCCGCCGCTCTTGGAATCAACCAACCATTTTACACAGGCAGCGAGAGTTGTGGGGACCGGTTCGAAGGCGAAGAATATACTATTGAAAATGTTGGGCTTAAAGCGAACCGCAGTTACCGCGGATAGCGGAAACACTCGAGGACGTGGTCGTTGACCATTCCCGTGGCCTGCATAAAGGCGTAGCAGATGGTCGAGCCGACGAAGCTGAAGCCGCGTTTCTTGAGATTCTTACTCATGGCGTCCGATTGCGGTGTGCGTGCCGGAATCTTCTTTCCCAAGCGCCATGCGTTCAAGCGCGGTTGGCCCCCGACAAACTGCCAGATGTAACGATCGAACGAGCCGAATTCTTTCTGCACTGCCAGAAATGCTCTTGCGTTCCGAATCGCCGAGGCCACCTTGAGCCGGTTGCGGACAATTCCGTCATCGCTTAACAGTTGCCGCGTTTTGCGCTGGCCATAGCGCGCGATTTTCTGCGCATCGAAGCCGTCAAAAGCGGCGCGATAATTTTCGCGTTTGCGTAGAATCGTATCCCAACTGAGTCCAGCTTGCGCGCCCTCCAGAATCAGGAATTCGAAGAGCACGCGGTCGTCGTGCTGCGGGACGCCCCACTCGCAGTCGTGATAACGAATTGAGAGCTCGTTGCTCGGCCACGCGCAGCGAACCACCGCAATTTTGTTCGATGCTTTCATCGTTAGAACACGAGTAGAATCGTTAGGCGAACAGGAGCTGGGCCCTCAACTCAGCGCGGATTCTGCGATGAAGGATTTCCGGCGAGAAGGCCGTCGATCTTACTCAACTCCTCGGCCGAGAACTTGAGGTTTTTCAGCGCGGCGACGTTGTCATCCACCTGCGAGACTTTGCTGGTGCCCACCAGGGCGCTGGTGACACGGGGGTCGCGCAGCACCCAGGCCACCGCCATTTCAGCCAGTGTCTGGCCGCGCTGCTTGGCGATTTCATTGAGCGATCGAATCTTAGTCAGCTTGTCTTCTCCCACATCTTTCTTCTTCAGAAAAAAATCCCGCGCGGCCCGCGAGTCGATGGGAATTCCCTGCAGATAGCGATTGGTCAGCAATCCCTGCGCCAGCGGGCTGAAGACGATCGATCCCACGCCTTCCTTCCCCAGCACGTCGAGCAATCCCTTCTCGGGTTCGCGGACAAACATCGAATACTTGGGCTGGTGAATCAGGCAGGGGGTTCCCAGATCGCGCAAAATCTTGGTCGCCCGGGAAGCTTGCTCGGCGTCGTAATTGGAAATACCGGCGTAGAGTGCGCGGCCCGAGCGCACCGCGGTATCGAGCGCGCCCAGCGATTCTTCCATGGGTGTGTCGGGGTCCGGGCGGTGATGATAGAAGATGTCGACATACGCGATCCCCATGCGCTTGAGGCTCTGATCGAGGCTAGCCAGCAAATATTTACGCGAGCCTAAATCACCATAGGGGCCGGGCCACATATCGTAGCCGGCCTTGGTCGAGATGATCAGTTCGTCGCGATAGGGAAGAAAATCTTTCTTGAAGATCTGTCCAAACGTCTCTTCGGCCGAGCCGTATGGAGGGCCGTAATTGTTGGCCAGGTCGAAATGCGTAATGCCGAGATCAAAGGCCCGCCGCAACATGGCGCGGCAATTTTCGAAATGATCGACTCCGCCAAAGTTGTGCCACAGGCCCAGCGAGATGGCGGGAAGTTGGATGCCGCTGCGCCCCGAACGGCGATATTGCATGGAGTCGTAACGCTTGCTTTCGGCTACGTACATGATGGCTCTCCTGGACGCAGCCTATTCTACGAGGTCAGTCGTACTTTTCGCAGCGGATCGAAGTTCGATCCCATCCCAGACTCTTCAGCAGTTCGCGGTTGGCCTTGACCATCTTGTCGAGGCCGCAAATGTAGGCATGCATGTCGGAACGCATGCCCACGATTTCCCCGAGATGTTGCTGCACGTATCCGCGTAATCCGTTCCATTCCGCTGCGCCGCGACTCAAGGTGGGCAGGAAATGAAAATTGCGGTGTTCAGCGGCGAGACCCTGAAATTCCTCGCGATAGTAGATGTCCTGTTCGCGGCGCGCGCCAAAGAGCAGCCAGAATTGACGTTCCTGATGACGTTCGCGGTCCGCCAGCAACCAATGCAGCATGGAGCGGAAGGGGGCGATGCCGGTTCCGGTGGCAATGAAAATGGTGTCGCGCAGCGGCGGGCGCAGAATGAAATCGCCAAACGGTCCTTGAAACACAACCGGCGATCCTTCGGCGAGGCTGCAGAGATAGTTCGACATGAAGCCATCCTGCACGCGATTGAGGCAGAAGGCGAAGTGGCCGTTTTCGGAGGGCGGGGACGCGATGGAATAGGCGCGGGTAATCTCCTCGCCCTCCGGAGTGGTGGCCTTTACGGAGAGCCATTGGCCGGGGGCAAAGCCGAAGCGCGGGACGCCGCTTACTTCGAGTTCGATGTGTCGCGTGAACTCGGAGAGCGGACTGGAGCGGAGAACGCGAGCTTCGAAAGTCTTGAACTGAGCCATTGCCAGATTAGATGATGGCCAGCGGCGCCGGGACGCGACCGACTTGCTGAACAAATCACGCTGCCGCCATACAGTGAAAAGCCCAACTCATTGCAAAGGATGCGATGAATGGGGCTGTTTCTTCTTCTACTTCCCGCTTACTCCACCGTCACCGACTTGGCCAGGTTCCGCGGTTGATCCACGTCGCAACCACGGCGCACCGAGATGTGATAGGCGAGCAGTTGCAGTGGAACAATCTCCAGAATCGCCGACAGTTCTTCGGGCGCGGGAGGAACAAAAAGGACATGGTCGGCTTCCTCTGCGATCTCTTTGTCGCCTTCGGTCGCAAGCGCGATGACGATGCCGGAACGTGCTTTCACTTCCTTCAGGTTCGACATAGTCTTTTCGTAGCGGACCATCGACTGTGGGCTATTGACGTCGCGCGTGGCAATGATCACCACGGGGAGGTTCTCGTCGATCAGCGCATTGGGGCCGTGCTTCATTTCGCCGGCGGGATAACCTTCGGCGTGAATGTAGGAAATTTCCTTGAGCTTGAGCGCGCCTTCGAGCGCGATGGGATAGTGGATTCCGCGTCCCAGAAAAAGGAAATCCTGCGCCCGCACATATGTCTTCGCCAGTTCGTCGCAAGCTTCATCGTGGGTGAGAATCTGTTCGAGTTTCCCTGGAATCAGAGTTAGTTCATGGACTGCGGCCCTGGCCTGTTCCGGAGTCATGGCGCCGCGCACCTGCGCCAGATACAGGGCGAACAAATAAAGAGCGGTAAGTTGTCCGGTGAAGGCCTTGGTCGAAGCCACGCCAATTTCGGGGCCGGCGTGGGTGTAGACGGTTCCGACAGCTTCGCGGGTGATCATGGAGCCAACCACGTTGCAGATGGCGAGAGTCTTCGAGCCCTTGGCCTTGGCTTCACGCTGGGCGGCGATGGTATCCGCTGTTTCACCAGACTGCGAAATCAGAAGCGTCATCGTGTCCGGCCCGAGGATGGGGTCGCGATACCGCCATTCGCTGGCGTAATCGACCTCGACCGGCACCCGCGCGAGGTTCTCGATCATGAATTTGCCCGCTAATCCGGCATGCCAACTGGTGCCGCAGGCGGCGATATTGATTTTCTTCAGCGCCTTGAATTCGGCGTCGCCAACCTTCATTTCGTCGAGGAAGATGGCTCCCGTATCCTGCGAGATGCGGCCCAGCATGGTGTCGCGGACGGTGCGCGGCTGCTCATAAATTTCCTTGAGCATGAAATGCTTGAAGCCGCCCTTTTCCGCCATGATGGGATCCCAGGTAATGCGCTGGGCTTTGCGCTCGAGCGCCTTGCCGTCGAAATCCGTGACCTGCACGCCGGCCTGTGTGATCACTGCAAGGTCGCCATCGGCGAGAAAAAAAAGATCGCGCGTGTGGTCCAGAAGCGCGGGCACGTCGGAGGCAACGAAGTACTCGTCTTTGCCGAGCCCGATTACGACGGGCGGCCCGTTGCGCGCGGCGACGATCTTGTTCGGCTCATCGGCCGCGATCACCACCAGCGCGAAGACGCCGCTGAGCTCCTTGACCGCATGGCGAACGGCTTCTTCCAGTGAAGGCCGTTTTCCGTTCCCCGTTTGCAGGTAGTGTTTCTCGATCAGGTGCGCGATGATTTCCGTGTCGGTTTCGGTAGTGAACTTGTGGCCTTCGGCGGTCAACTTCTTCTTGAGGGAGAGATAATTCTCGACGATGCCATTGTGCACCACTACGATGGTGCCGGTGCAGTCACGATGGGGATGCGCATTCTCTTCGGTCGGGCGGCCATGCGTGGCCCAGCGGGTGTGTCCGATGCCGTAAGTGCCGTCGAGCGGTTTGAGACGGAGCGCCTCCTCCAGATTCCGGAGTTTGCCCTCGGCGCGCCGAATCTGCAATCCGGCGCCGTTTCCCGCCACCGCGATTCCCGCCGAGTCGTAGCCGCGATATTCGAGCTTTCGCAGTCCTTCGATGATGACGGGGACGACCTGCTTCTTACCTACATATCCCACAATTCCGCACATTGGCGAATTCTCTCCTTGACGATTCGGTGGGGGACCGATGGCAGCCCTAAAGGGGCGTCTGATTTCGAAGACTTACAATATCGCTACAGCGATACCCTGATACCAACCTAGCAATTACGAACCTTGGACAATCCGCTACTCTTCGAGGGAGAAACGAAACTCTTCAATGACAGGGTTGGTAAGAACTTCGCGCGCAATTCGCTCCACTTCCACTTGCGCTTCGTCTCTTGATATACCGCCGTTTAGAGTAATTTCGAAATACTTTCCTTGCCTCACGTCGTGCAAACTCTTGTAGCCGATTTTTGTAAGGGCGCCGTGGATCGTCTTACCCTGCGGATCCAGAACGCTCTTCTTCAAAGACACGTAAACGTAGGCTTTCATCAGCCCCTCGATTATACGTCAGGCAGTTGCGAGCGGGACCGGGGTTTTCCTTATCGGGGGTATGCGTTCGGGACACTCACTTTAGTGACGTCGGATCCGCAACCACTTTAAGTGATGACAGTTGACGATCCAACTCAGTTATGGCCTGCTCCAGCATCTGGCGGTGGCGAGGGTTGGCGGCGGCCTTCAGTTGTTGCGCCAGACGTTGCCGCGAAAGCAGCAAACCGTCTCGTTTCCGGTTGTGTTGTTGCTCCTGGAGCGACAGGGGCAGGCGGGGATTGTTTGTCCGGTCTGTGAAATGTGTCATTTCCGATTGCTGTTGTTCCACGGATTTGCTTTCCCAGCCGCGTGCCATTTGAGGAATCTTATCCTGCATTTTCTATACTATGCCAAAGAAATATCTTGCCCGCGACCCGGAGATAGGGTAATAATGTGCAGTTCCGGAAGTCATAAATCCGGGGAAAACGGCGCCGCAGAACCTGAGGGGGTTCCCCAACTGGGGAAAATAAGATTGGTTCCGAATGTCAGGAACCGACGACTGCGACGCTCGGTTGAACTGTCAGTCAACGCGATCTGGCACGCCGCGAAGACCCCCAGTTCCTGCTCAAAAAACTGCTCAAGGTTGCGCGACGCAGGCGCAGGAGAACGTTGCATGCCCGAAAATGAACTCAACCGCGAGGCAGCGAAAGAGAGCAGCCGGTATCGACTGCTCTTACAGGTTACTGACCAGGTGGCTCGCGCAGAAAGCCTGCCCGAAGCATTCAACGAACTGGCGCCGCCGGTGCTCGCGCTGACGGGAGGCGAAATGCTCAATCTCTCCCTTCACGATTCCCGCCGGAATTGCATCGTGACGCGGTACTGGAAAAAAAACAGCGAGAGCGGAGAGTTTCGCCCTTCACTCGTAGACGAAGTGGCAAGCGGGTGGGTATGGAAATCTCAGGAGCCGATCGCCATTCCGGATATCGAGCGGGAGCCACGCTTTGCGGCGCTCGCGCCGGAATTGCTCAATCACGGTGTACGTTCGTACACCGTTCTTCCCATCAGCACGCCTTCACGCCGCTTTGGAGCGCTCGGCCTGGGCAAGAGCGCCCCTGAAGTTTTGACTGGCGCGGATGTCGAGTTCCTGTCTCGGGTCGCGCTGATGGGAGCATTAGCGCTGGAGAGGGACAGAGCCCGCCATGCCCTGGAGGAACAGCAGAGCCTGGTCGCGATCAGCCGGGAGCTGAGTTCCACGCTGGACTTGGACCAACTGTTGCCAGCGATACTCTCCAGCCTTCGGAGCATCGCCCGGTACGACCGATCGATCCTTTCGCTGCTGGACGAGGATGGAAAGAGCATACACCGGTACGGCGATGCTCTAGAATGGGAGTCTTTCGTCAACCATGGCAGGGCGATCCCCCTCGAGCAAGCGCTTTCGGCGGGGGCAGTCCGGACGCGGAAAGTGGAGTTCCTCACGGCTACGGATTTGCGCGACTTGAACGAACCGCTGGCGAAAATCATGTATGAGGGTGGAGTAAAGTCGGTTTGCAGTGTGCCGCTGATTGCGGGCAACAAGGTGTGGGGAGCGCTGAATCCGAGTAGCACGGCGGAGCAGGCCTTCGGCCCGTCCGAGATTGAATACCTGCAGCAGGTGGCCAACCAGATTGCGGTTGCGGTGCAGAACGCGCACGCCTATCGGCAGATTACGGAACTCAAGGAACGGCTGGCGCAGGAAAACCGCTATCTGGAGTACGAAGTCCGGTGTGCCAACCGCACTGACGATATCATCGGCAACAGCCCGGCGCTGAAGCGGGTGCTCGATTACGCTGCCATTGTCGCCGATACCGATTCCACCGTCCTCATCACCGGCGAAACCGGGACGGGCAAAGAACGGATTGCCCGGATGATTCACGGCATGAGCCAGCGCAAGGAACGCAAGTTCGTCAAACTCAACTGCGCCGCGATTCCGACTGGACTGCTGGAAAGCGAACTGTTCGGGCACGAAAAAGGAGCGTTCACGGGAGCGATCAGCCAGAAACTCGGCCGCCTGGAACTGGCGGATGGGGGTACCTTGCTGCTCGACGAGATTGGGGAGATCCCTTTGGAAGTGCAGCCCAAGTTGCTCCGTGTTTTGCAGGATTATGAATTCGAGCGTTTGGGAGGCACGAAGACGATCCATGTGGATGTGCGGCTGATCGCCGCCACCAATCGCGATCTGGCGCGCGCAGTCGAAGAGAAGGAATTCCGCAGCGACTTGTTCTACCGACTGCGTGTGTTCCCGCTTCACCTGCCGGCTTTACGCGAGAGGCCCGAGGACATACCCATGCTGGTGCGCCATTTCGCCGCAAAATCCGCGGCCCGGCTGCGCAAGCGGATTGACACGATCCCCGAGGAGACGATGGACGCGCTGATGCACTGGAAGTGGCCGGGAAACATCCGGGAGTTGGAGAATTTTGTCGAGCGCTCGGTGATTCTTTCGCAAGGCGGCCGACTGAATGCACCGCTGGAGGAGTTGCGCGAAGAGATGCCTCGGAAAAGCTCTGAGTCTGGTATTACGCTGCGCGAGAAAGAGCGGGAGCACATCGTCGAAATTTTGCGTCAGACCCGGGGCGTGCTGTCGGGTGCGGCAGGCGCAGCGGCCCGGCTTGGACTCAAGCGCACCACCCTGCAATATAAGATGCAGCGGCTGGGAATCACACGAAAAGACTATGTACGTTAGAGACGCGTACAAGATCTGCAACAGAAGTTTTTTCCTCGATACTGATAGAGATAATCATCTTCTAACCGCCGAGCGTTGCCCAACTAGCGGCAGTTGTCCAACAGTCCGGCATTTTCCCTCACGCCGACGCCCTCATTTCTTTCAAAATAAGTCTTTATTTACAATTACTTAGCGTAGATCTGAATGTGGCATTTGGTGTGCATAAACTCCATCGTGCAGTCGCGTCGCCGTCTCCGGCGCGAACGATTCCGCCAAGCCTAGTTTCGTTGGGAAACAGGAGTTGCCATGAATATGACGCGGCGCGCGGTTCCGAATGATTGTCTGAGCTGCGAGTTAAGACGCACCTGTGACTTCTGCAACTTGCCCCAGCCTCTGATGACCAAGTTCAACGCCATGGGGCACCTCACCCTGTATCCCCCTAATGCCACTCTGGTAAGAGAAGGTGAAATCCCGCGCGGCGTTTACATTGCCTGTTCCGGACGCTCCAAGCTCTCCATCGAGGCGCGCGACGGCAAGACCATCATTCTGAAAATTGCGGGAGATCGGCAGTTACTGGGTCTGAGCGCGGTCGTCTCCGGGGTGCCGTCAATGATTACGGTCACCACCATCGAGCTTTCGCAGATCAAGTTCGTCGAACGGGACAGCTTTCTGCAACTGATCGAACACGACAGCTACGTCGCGCTGGCTTGCGCCAGCCTGCTCGCCCGCGAAGTCGCGACCTCGTTCGACGACGTGCACGATCTGCTGCTCGCCCGCAGTTCGACGGAGAAACTGGCGCGACTGCTGCTCTCGTGGGTATCGGACGAACCGCGTAACCGCGAACTCCGCGTCTCCACGGAGTTTACCCACGAAGAAATAGCCCAGATGATTGGGTCGTCGCGAGAAACAGTAACCCGCTTGTTGAGTGTGATGAAGCGGAAGGATCTAATTCGGCTTGAGGGCGCGACGCTGGTGATTCCCAACAGGATCGCCCTGCAAGCCATTGCGTCCTGAGAGTTCCCTCCCCCGGGCGGGCGAAGTTGTCTCGCGCCCGCCCCCTTTTTTACTGACGGGGGTTGGCGGTTGGTCGTTGGTCGTTCGCTGTTCGCGAAAATCAATTCGCGGACCGAAACGCGAGCGTCCCATTGTCTTTACAGGTTGAACAGTTCCCGCAGGCGGCGGGTCTGCGCCCGGCTTACCGGAATCTCGGTCTGCTTCTTGTCGTCCATGCGCAACTGATAAGAGCTCTTGAACCAGGGCACCACTTCGCGAATGTGATTGATGTTGACCAGAAACGACCGATGCGCCCGCCAGAACAACTTGGGATCGAGATTTTCGAAGAGCTCTTCCAGCGTGCGGCAATTGGAATGACCTTCCATGCCCGCATGGCCGCTGGTAGCGACCGTGATCACTCCATCGTCGATAGTTGCGTAACAGATATCCTTGGGATCGGCCAGGAATAATCTTCCCGCTGCCTTGATCAGGATCTTCGCGGTTTGCGGTTTCTGCGACTCCAGCATCCGCACCAGGGTTTCGAGCTTCTCCTCCGGTCCGGCGCCTGCCTCGATCTTCGCCCGCGCTCTCTCGACCGACTGGGCGACCCGCTTCTTGTCGAAGGGCTTCAGGATGTAGTCGACCGCGTTTACCTCAAACGCTTTCACCGCGTATTGGTCGAAGGCGGTCGCGAAGACAATCTTGGGCAGGGGAACCTTGCGGTCGAGCAGCTTTTTGATTACGCCGAAACCGTCCAGGCCCGGCATCTGGACGTCGAGAAACACAATGTCAGGATTATGTTCGCGGATCAGGCTGATCGCCTCCAGGCCGTTCTTGCCCTGCGCAACCACGTTCACATCGTCCAGGTTCTTGAGCAGGTAGGCGAGTTCGTCGCGCGCGAGTTGTTCGTCGTCGACAATGACCGCGGACAGGGGCATCGGGTTTCGCGCCGAACTGGTGAAGCCGGTACTTGCAGCGGCGATTGCCATATCCCTTACAAGTATAGCCACCACAGAAGGCAAGCCGCCAGTCGCATAGTGGGTCAACTCGCCCTTTGATTGACCTATACTGCAACCATGAGTAAGCGTGAACCTGGTTTTCGCGAGATGGAGCCGATTCTCACGACTGCCCCCGAACTGACAGACATTCTCGCCGAGCTAGCCGCCCGAGAGCCCATCTTTCATCGCCCTGAATTCGGAACATCGAGGGCTGATTTCGAGAAGATGACAGTGGAAGATTTCTGGGAAACCGGGGCCTCAGGCCGGCGCTACTCCAGAGAGAGTGTGCTCGATGCCTTGGAGAAACGCTTCTCTGTCCCGCACACCGACATTTGGGAAACAAAGGATTTTCATTGCCGGAAGCTGGGTCCGGACGTCTACCTCTTGACCTACACTCTTCTCCAGGACAACGTGCGCCTCACCCGGCGGTCAACCATTTGGCGTCGCACGTCCGACAGCTGGAAGATTGTCTATCACCAGGGAACAATCGTTCAGGATGTTTGAGCCGAGAGAGTCGCCCTGCGGCTCCGGCTCGCGCCTCTCTTACGGTCGAAATCTCGCGCCCACTTCTCGCGATTCGCTTACCAGGTATTTTCGATGGCCAGCGCCATGCCCATTCCGCCGCTGACGCAAAGTGTGGCCAGACCGCGGCGCGTTTTTCGCCTCAGCATTTCGTGGAGCAGCGTCACCGTAATGCGTGTCCCGGTGCAGCCGATGGGATGGCCGAGCGCGATGGCGCCGCCGTTGACGTTAAGTTTCTCGCGATCGAAATGCAGCTCGCGATCGCACGCCAGCACCTGCGCTGCAAAGGCTTCATTGAGCTCGACCAGATCGAAGCCATTGAGAGCGAGGCCGTGCTGTTGTTCCATCTTGCGGATGGCCGGCACCGGTCCGATGCCCATGAGGCGCGGGTCTACTCCGGCCGAGGTCGCAGCCAGAATTCGCGCCAGCGGTTTCAGACTGTTCTGCTGGATGAATTTTTCGCTCGCCACGACGACCGCCGCCGCGCCATCGGTGATGCCGGAAGAATTTCCGGCAGTAATAGTTCCGGTCTTGGAGAACACGGGAGCGAGTTTTGCCATCTTCTCGGGGGTTGCGTCGAGAAACAAATGTTCATCGCGGGAGAAAACGGTTGTGCCCTTTTTGCCCTCGATGGTGACCGGAGCAAGTTCGGCGTCGAAGCGTCCGCTGGATTGCGCGGCTGCAGCGCGCTGCTGCGACACGAGCGCGAATTGATCCTGCTCTTCGCGCGAGATGTTGTACTGCTGGGCAAGAATCTCGGCTGTTTCGCCCATCAGCATCTTTGCCATGGGGCAGAAAAACCCGTCGCGATACATCCCGTCCACGAGTTCCTGATTGCCGAGACGATATCCCCAGCGCGCACCTTCGAGATAATAAGGAAGCCGCGACATCGACTCCGTGCCGCCCGCTAGCACGCAATCGAGGTTGCCGGTGACAATTTCCTGGAAGGCCAGGGCAATTGACTTGATGCCGGACGCGCACGCTTTGTTCACCGTATAAGCGGGAACTTCCTGAGGAATTCCGCTGCGAATGGAAATCTGGCGCGCGGGATTGGGGCCTCCTCCCGCCTGGCGCGCGTTGCCAAAAATCGCTTCTTCCACCTGCTGCGGCCGCACTCCGGCGCGTTCGAGGGCTGCGGATGCGGCAACGACACCCATGTCCGCGGCAGAGAACGAGGCGAGCGAGCCTCCAAACTTGCCGATCGGCGTGCGCACCGCGGAGAGGATATAGACAGCGTTCAGCAGAGCCTCCCGGAAGTGTCAGTCTAGCAGGCTGTGGCTAAAGTCTTCACCACCGAGGACACAGAGGAACACGGGGAAAAGCTTAGGAGAATCGTCTGTGTCTCTGAGTCCTCTGTGTCTTCGGAGGTAAAGAATCGAGTCACCGGAACTAGCGGCACCCTGCAAGCGGTAAACTACTCTCCGTGAATATTCTCTACGGAATTAATACGGTCACGGAAGCGCTCAAGGCGCGCGGGCGCAACTTTGAGTGGGTCGGTGTTGCCAAAGAGCGGAAAGACATTCGCCTGCGGCGGGTGATTGACGAGTGCCGCAAGATCGGCGTCCCGGTGCGCGTCTTGTCGCGTCAGGAACTCGACGAAATTGCGGGCAACGCGGCGCACCAGGGTCTAGTCGCCGCGACGTCGGCCAAACAATATAGCCAACTCGATGACATTGTGGCAGCGCGGCGCGGCGAGCACTCGCTGATCGTCGTGCTGGATGGCATCGAAGATCCGCACAATCTCGGGGCCATTCTGCGCACCTCCGACGCGGCTGGAGCGGACGGCGTGGTGATTCCCGAACGCCGCTCGGCGGCGGTGACCGCTGCCGTGGCTAAAGTTTCGGCGGGAGCGAGCGAGCACCTGCCCATCGCCAAAGTCACGAACATATCGCGAGCGCTGGAAGAATTGAAGGAGAAGCAGCTGTGGGTAGTGGGATTGGACGAGCGCGGCGCGCAGACATATGACGCGGTTGATTACAACATGCATTGCGCTATTGTCCTGGGCGCGGAAGGCAAGGGCGTGCACGATCTGGTGCGACGGCACTGCGATTTTCTGGTGTCGATTCCCATGTTGGGGCAAGTCTCGTCGCTGAATGTCTCGGTGGCGGCGGGCGTCGTGCTGTACGAAGTTGTGCGGCAGAGACGACTGGGCGCATCCAAGAAATCATGAAGTTCCTCTGTCTCGTCTGTCTCTTCTTTAGTAGTTTTGCATCCACGGCGCGGGCTCTGGAGCGCGAAGCCTTCACGATTGCAAAGTACGACTTGGAAATCACCCTGGAGCCAGCGCAGCAAAGGCTGGGCGCCCGGGGCAGAATTAGCTTGCGCAATGACTCCGCTCGCCCGCAGAAGATCGCCGCGCTGCAGATTTCTTCCTCGCTCAACTGGAGGTCGATTCGGTTGGATGACAAGGCCGTGCAATTTGTTTCGCAAACCTACGTTTCGGATATCGATCATACCGGCGCGCTCTCGGAAGCGATCGTCAGCCTGCCCGCGGAGGTCAAGCCCAGAGATTCCGTGGAGCTCGAAATCGGCTACGAGGGCGTGATTGCGCCGGATGCGACCCGATTGACTCGGGCGGGAGTGCCGGAAGGAATCGCCAAGCATTCCAGCTGGGACCAGATCGGTAGATCGTTTACGGCGGTGCGAGGCGCGGGATACGTAGCGTGGTATCCGATTACGACGGAGTCGGCAGACTTCTCCGAGGGAAATAGTTTGTTTGAGGTCGACGATCGCTGGAAGAAGAGAGAGCAGGACTCCCGCATGAAGGTCATACTTGGCACGGATGCGGGGATGGACGACCCGAGGCCTACGCTGCTGTGCAATGGAGTCCGCACGTCGGGCGACATTCGCGGTGGCAGTCCTCATGATCACTGGGCAACCTGCGAGTATGGTCGTCTTGGGTTGGCCACCCCTAGCTTTGCGATGGCCGGCTATCAGAATCTGTCGAAACCTCCTCTGTATCTGTTCAGTCTGCCCGGCCACGAGGGAGGCACCGCCACTTATTCCAACGCCCTCGACCCGGCGCTAAGGTTTGTCAGTGGATGGTTCGGTCCGCCGACCCAGCCCGTCGCGATTGCCGATCTCGCCGATCCGAATTCCGTTCCCTATGAGAGCGGAACCTTGTTGATGGAGTCGATGGCCGCGGAGGACTCGAAGCGCGCGGGGATCAACCTGGTTCACGAACTGGTCCATTCCGCGCTGTCCTCGCCGCGGCCTTGGGTTTACGAGGGATTGGCCCACTTTGCCGAAGCCATGTACCGGCAAGAGCAAAGTGGGCGTCAGGTCGCGCTCGACTTTCTTGGCCTGCACCGGGCGGCGTTTCTTGACGCGGAAAAAGAAGTATCGGCCATTCGGCAGAGAAACTCCGCCGAGAAAAGCGCGGGGCAACCGTTGGCCACCACCTTCGACGAAAGTTACTATCGCAGCAAGGCCGCCTATGTGTGGTGGATGCTGCGCGATATGGTTGGCGACGAGGCGCTGAAGCAGGCCATTCACAATTATCGAGCTGAGGATGACAATGACAAAGATCCAAAATATGTCGAGCACTTGATTGAATCGGCCGGCAAGCGCGACCTGGGTTGGTTCTTCGATGATTGGGTGTATGAGGATCGCGGCCTGCCGGATGTCCACGTGCAGTCGGTACATCCGTGGAAAACGGAAAAGGGCGCGCAGCTTGTTACGGTGACGCTGGAAAACATTGGCAATGCGGGGGCGGAAGTCCCGTTCACGATAGTTTTTGAGGGTGGCGAGATCACGAAGCGGATTGAGGTGCGCGCCAAGGGCAATGCCACCACGCGAGTTGAATTGCCGGGCATGGCGAGCGAGATCGTTATCAACGACGGCAGTGTTCCTGAAAGTGACCTGACGAACAACTCCTTCAAGGTTTCCGCGCCGTAGAGACCGTCTTCGCGGTCACTGGCGGTCGCACCCGGCATCACCTGGCGCAGCGCCGCCCGATCCCAGGAACCGGGTAAATTTCATCGGATTTCATGGTGACGATCTTCGCCCAGTTCGTGCCCATTCGCGCGCAGATGGCCGCTCTTGAACACTTCAGCGATCACGCCGATCCGCCGGAAATGTTGGAGTAGTTGCGGACGTACAGGAACAAACCGGGCGCGACCTAGTCTTGTCCACGGCGAGCCCGCCGCTTCGTCACAACTGCGCGACCTGATGAAGAAAGAGCTGGGATGGAACGTGCAAGTGGCCGAGTATATGGAGCGGGTAGAAGTGCAGTGAAGTAGAACGTCGGGCTCTCTCCGCGAGAGAATGCATAGGCCCTTCGCCTCGCACACCTCATAAATTGTGGCCTCGCTCTTTACCTTTTGCGGGAACAGAGTCAGCCGACCAAATGGCGAAGGGACTCGGGACAAAACTGGGGGAACCAGTTCATGCGAGCAATCGCGCACCGGCGGTGTTATGACAGAGCGAAGAATTGGGAAAGCGCAGTTCTACTAAGTGCGCCTGGAAAACTTAACTAGCGCGCCGAGTTTTTGCTCTGCCGCGCCGGAGTCGATGGCCTGAGCTGCCAGCGGCACTGCATCGCGCAAATGATCGGCGCGTCCGGCGGCGACGAGCGCGGCGGCGGCGTTGAGCAGCACTACGTCGCGGCGGGCGGATTTCTTCCCGGCCAGCACTTCGCGAATCAGACCGGCGTTGAGAGCGGCGTCTCCGCCGGAGATTTCGTCGAGCGTGGCGCGCTGTAGGCCGAATTCTTCGGGTGTGACTTCGTAGCTGTGAACCTGTCCCTCGCGCACTTCGGCGATGCGGGTTCGTCCGGTGATAGTGATTTCATCCAGGCCGTCACTGCCGTGGACGACGAGTGCGCGACGCAGTCCCAACATGCTGAGCGCTTGGGCAAGTTTTTCGACAAGATCCGCTGAATAGACGCCCACCACCTGGCAAGTAGCGCGCGCGGGATTGGTCAGCGGACCGAGCAGGTTGAATACCGTGCGCAGGCGCAACTCGCGGCGGGCAGTCTGCACGTACTTCATCGCCGAATGCATGGCGGGAGCGAAAAGAAACGCGATGCCCACTTGCTCCAGGCAAGACGCGAGCTGCGCGGCCGGCACATGGATGTTCACGCCCAACGCTTCCATCACGTCGGCGGAGCCGCACTTCGAGGTCACGCTGCGATTGCCATGCTTGGCGACGCGCACGCCGGCCCCGGCAACCACGAAAGCCGTCGCCGTCGAAATGTTGAAGGTGCCGCTGGTATCGCCTCCGGTTCCGCACGTATCCACCAGCGCGTCGCGCCCGGTGCCGCTGGCGTCGAGGACGGATTCGCTGTGGAGTTCAAGCGGAAGGGCGGCGGCACGGATGGCTTCGGCAAATCCGACGATTTCTTCGACCGTCTCGCCCTTCATATGCAACGCCACCAGCAGCGCCGCAATCTGCGCGTCCGAGCACTGGCCGGTGAGGACTTCGGTCATCACCGTGCGCGCCTCTTCGCGAGAGAGCGATTGGCGATGATTGGCGATGCGATGGAGGACGTCGAGGATCATAATCTCCCGAAAAGAGTAGCACTGATTGCTGTTCGCTTTTTACGCAGGATCAGGTATGAAGATCTCTGCCGACGATCCCTGCGTTTGCACCAATCGTTCTGCCTTCTATAAAATCAAGAGTTTGCTGCACGCGGCCTGAAGCCGCAGGCCAGAATCCACTCGATTGTCCATGAAACGGCGGTTGCTGCAATCGCGAACGACGAACGACCAACTACGGATCTGAAATCATTATGAAAATTCATGAGTATCAGGCAAAAGGAATTCTGAAGAAGTATGGCGTCGCCGTGCCGCGCGGTACCATGGCCACGACCCGCGAAGAAGCGGTGGCGGTGGCGAAGGATCTGATGGATTCCGGCGCTACCGGCGTTGTGGTGAAGGCGCAGATTCATGCCGGCGGACGCGGCAAGGGCGGCGGAGTGAAGATTGCCAAGTCGGTCGACGAAGCGGGCGAACTCGCCGGCAAGATCCTCGGCATGAAACTGGTCACGCATCAAACCGGACCGGAGGGGCGCATCGTGCGTCGGTTGCTGATCGAAGAGACGCTGCCGATCGAGAAGGAACTTTATCTCGGCATTCTGGTGGATCGCGGCGAGGGCAAGCCGGTTTTCATGGCATCGGCTGCGGGTGGCATGGATATTGAACAGGTGGCGGCCGACACGCCCGAGAAGATCCTGAAGCAGTACATCGATCCGGGCATGGGACTGGAGGCGTTTCAGGCGCGCAAGATTGCGTTTGCGCTGGGACTGAAAGCGTCGCAGATCAATCCCGCGGTTCAATTCCTGACCGGACTTTACCGCGCGTTTCTCGACACGGATGCTTCCCTGGTCGAGATCAATCCTTTCATCAGTTGCACGGATGGCCGGTTGTTCGCGCTCGACGCCAAGCTGACCTTTGACGATAACGCGCTCTTCCGTCATGCCGATCTTCGCGATCTCCGCGACATCACCGAGGAAGATCCACTAGAAGTCGAGGCGTCAAAATACAGCCTCAACTACATCAAGCTCGACGGCAACGTGGGCTGCATGGTGAATGGCGCCGGCCTGGCGATGGCCACCATGGACATCATCAAGTACGCGGGCGGCATGCCAGCGAACTTTCTCGATGTGGGCGGGAGCGCGAGTGCCGATCAGGTTGCGCACGCATTCGAAATTCTGTTGAGCGACAAGAGCGTGCGCGCCGTGCTCATCAATATTTTTGGCGGCATCCTGCGCGTCGATATGCTGGCGACCGGAGTGGTCGAAGCTGCCAAGAGAACGAATATTCAGCTGCCGGTGGTCCTGCGACTGGAAGGCACGAATGTCCAGGAAGGCAAGAAGATTCTGATGGAGTCAGGCCTGAATTTTGTGGTGGCCGAAACGATGAAAGACGCGGCCGATAAGGTAGTGGCGGCGGCGAAGAGCGCAGCCTAAGAGGCAAGAGCGAAGAGGGAAGAGCGAACGACGGGTAGCGAACAGCGTTTTTTTGAAAGTGAGCAATCATGGCAATCCTGGCGGATAAGAGAACTCGACTGATTGTGCAAGGGCTGACGGGCCGCGAAGGCACGTTCCACGCGAAGGCCTGTGCGGCCTATGGCACGCAGATTGTGGGCGGCGTGACCCCCGGCAAGGGTGGGACGACCCACGAGGGCTGGCCGATCTTCAACACCGTGCAGGAAGCGGCGGACAAGACGGGCGCGAATGCCACGGTAATTTTCGTGCCTCCGCCGTACGCGGCCGACGCGATTATGGAAGCGGCCGATGCGGAGATCGAACTGATCGTCTGCATCACCGAGGGCATCCCGACGCTCGATATGGTGCGCGCCTGGGAGTTTCTGCAGAATCGCCGTTCGCGCCTGATTGGGCCGAACTGCCCCGGCATCATCTCGCCCGGCAAATGCAAAATTGGAATTATGCCCGCGTCGATCCACAAAGAGGGCAATGTCGGCATCGTATCGCGTTCGGGCACGCTGACCTACGAGGCGGTGCATCAGCTTACCCAACGGGGCATCGGACAATCGACTGCCATTGGCATTGGTGGCGATCCCATTATCGGCACGAATTTTGTCGACGCACTCGATTTATTTAATCGCGATCCGCAAACCGAAGCCGTGATCATGATTGGGGAGATTGGGGGCAACGCGGAGGAAACTGCCGCTGAGTTCATCAGGACGCACATGAAAAAGCCAGTGGTCGGCTTTATTGCCGGACAGACAGCGCCTCCCGGACGACGCATGGGCCATGCCGGAGCGATCATCTCCGGCGGAAAAGGCACGGCCTCCGAGAAGATTGCCGCCATGGAAAAAGCTGGCCTCAAGGTGGCGAAGTCGCCGGCCGATATCGGCGAGACGCTCGCCGCCGTGCTGGGAGTGAAAGTATAGAAGCACTCCGCGTCCAGCAACCAGCCGTCAGTTCCCGACCACCGGGAGCGGGTAGGTTTTACTGAGAACTGGGAACTGAGAACCGGGAACTGACTTATGAAAACACTGCAGCGTACGTTGACCATCATCAAGCCGGACGCGGTGAAGAAGAACGCGGTCGGAGACATCATCGAGCAGTTCGAGAAGAATGGCTTCCGCATTCTGGCTATGAAGATGTTGGAAATATCGCAGCATCAGGCGGAGCAATTCTATGCCGTCCATGCCAGCCGACCGTTTTACCACTCGCTGACCAACTTCATGTCGAGCGGGCCGATCGTGGCGCTGGCCCTGGAAAAGGAAAACGCCATCGCCGATTTGCGCAAATTGATGGGCGCAACGAACCCGGCCAGTGCCGAAGAGGGAACGATCCGCAAGAAATGGGCCACTAACATTGAGCACAATGCGATTCATGGCTCCGACGCCGACGACACCGCGCGCTTCGAGCTAAGTTTCTTTTTCGCGGGCTACGAATTGGCGCAGTAGAAGCAGCAGTTGCCGGTTCTCGGAGTCTGGTTTTTCTGACAACTGGCAACTAAGAATTGAGAACCGAAATTTCCATGCCTCTTGTTCAAGTGACCATGCTCCAAGGCCGCACAGCCGACCAGAAGCGCAAGATTGCGCAGCGCATTACCGACACGATGGTGGAAGAAGCCGGGGCGCGCCGCGAGGCGATCGTCGTCACTTTTGTCGAAGTGTCCAAGGAAAGCTACGCCTCGGGCGGCGTGCTGATGGCGGACAAGTAGCTGGACAGATCGAAGGAGCGCAGCGGCCGCAATGAACTACAGCGCGGACGGCGGCTCAAGGTCTGGATGCGTCCGCCGTTTCGCGGGCAAGAGTCTTGGCGCCCAGGCTATCCCAGCGGTTCGAACAGATGCCCTTCCGTGCGATCGCCGATCTTGGGCAATTCTTTTTTTGCCAGTTGCAGAAAGTGCGGGGAGTTGCGGTGCGCTTCGAGAGCCGCGTCGTCCTGGTACTGTTCGTAGATGAAGAACCGGCGGGGATCGGTCTTGTGCTTGTGCACTTGATACATGAGGCAGCCCGGTTCCTTGCGCGATTCAGCCGTGAGTTTCTCGAAGATCGCGGCCACTTCGGACTCGCGTCCGATTTTTGCCATCCAGGTTACGGCCAACACCACCATCCGTCGCTCCATTCTACTGCTGTGAAGTGCAGCCCCTTAAGGGGCGTCTGATTCCGAAGACTCTCGGCATCGCTAAAGCGATGCCCTGACACGAACCCGACCTATGAAACACCCCTAGCCGTTCTTCAGTCCCAGGGCGTTTATGAATTCCGGCACCAAAATCGTCTGTTCACGATCGGGCCCGGTGGAGATCATTCCCACCTTTGCTCCGGTTTCTTTCTCAATGAATGAAAGGTATTCGCGAGCGGCCCTCGGCAATGCTTCGACCGTTCGAATGTCCTGCGTCGGGCTGGCCCAACCGGGCATGTTGCGATAGACGCATTCGATTTTTTCATAACCGCACGATTGAGCCGGAACCTCGTCGGTTGCCTTGCCATTCACCTTGTACCCCACGCAAACCGGAATCTCCGTCAGGTGGTCGAGAACATCGAGCTTCGTAACCACCAGCCAGGAGATACCATTAATCATGCCAGCGTAACGGAGCAGAGGCAAATCGAGCCAGCCGGTGCGGCGTGGACGTCCAGTGACCGCGCCAAATTCGTTGCCCCGTTTGCGCAGATCCTCGCCCTGCGCGTCCAGCAGTTCGCTCGGGAACGGGCCGCTGCCGACGCGGGTGCAATAGGCCTTGGTGATCCCGATGACGGTGTCGATCGCGGTTGGAGGCACGCCCGTCCCGATGGCCGCGCCGCCCGAGGTTGAACTTGAAGAGGTGACGAAGGGATAGGTGCCATGATCGATGTCGAGCATGGTGCCTTGCGCGCCTTCGAACACGATCGACTTACCTTCGGACAGAGCGCGGTTCAGCAGCAGCGCCGTGTCTCGGACAAAGGGGCGGATCTGCTCGGCCGCGTCGGTGTACTCACTAACCATCTTGTGGGCATCGACCGGGTCGGAGTTGAAGAGCGCATGCGCGATCATGTTTTTCTCGCGACATGCGTTCTCGATGTGGGTGCGCAGCAGCGGAGTATCCAGCAGGTCGGCAACGCGCAACCCGCGCCGTCCCATTTTGTCCTCGTAAGCCGGACCGATGCCCCGCGAAGTGGTCCCGATTTTGACTCGCCCGGGAGCGTTTTCCGATCCCAGTTCCATCATGCGATGGTAGGGGAGAATCACCTGGGCGCGATTCGAAACGAAAAGATTTCCGTCGACCTTGACGCCTGAGGCACGCAGAGAGGCGACTTCCTTCAAGAACGCCATCGGATCAATCACGACTCCGTTGCCGACCACGCTGATACATTCCGGCCGCAGAATGCCGCCGGGCACGAGCTGCAGGATAAATTTCTTCCCATTAATGATGACCGTGTGTCCCGCGTTGTGGCCACCGGCGTAGCGCGCCACTATCGAGAAGGTCTGGGTGAGGACGTCGACAATCTTGCCCTTGCCTTCGTCACCCCACTGGGCTCCGACGATAACCGCAGTCCTGCCTCTGCCCGTTCCACTTGCGCTCAATGCTCACTCCACTTGGAATATTGCGCAGCCATCAGGCTGCCCCAGGTTCGCATACACACTGGTTGCGCCGTTGCTCAAGAGACTGGAAAATCTGGAAGATCGGCGGCTTGGTGTGTACGCCCTAGCATACCGAATCTGGCCGTGCAGGAGCAAACCGGAAGCAGCCGCTGGCGCGCAGGTGCGCTGCGCTGGCAGCGGCGGCCAACTTTTCAAGACGCCATCTTGGCAGTGGTCTCTTGTATCCTGACAGCGTGCCTGAACTGCCCGAGGTCGAAACGATCGCGCGTGGATTGGACAAGCGCGTCTCCGGTGACACCGTCGAATCGGTGTGGATTGGTTCACGGAAACAGCCGCTCAAGTCTCCGGCTGGAGTTATCGCGACCACGCTTGAAAACAAGAGGATTGTGCGAGTCCACCGCGCGGGCAAGCACATTGTTTTTGATCTGGGAGGAAAGTCGAAGCCGTCGCACGCCTCTTCACGGGGTCCATCTACGATCAAGAAAAAGCCGCAGTCCGGGTTGCTTCAGCCCAGTGCGCAGTGGATCGTCCATCTCGGCATGACTGGCCGCATGGTAGTGAGCGAGCCATCTGCCGAAATTGCAAAGCACACGCACCTGATCGCGAAGCTGGCCTCGGGGCGTGAACTTCGGTTCATCGATCCGCGGATGTTCGGCAAGCTCAGCGTCCATCTTCAAGCTGGCGGCTTCGATCCGGGAGGAGTGGAGCCGCTGGAGGTCGGCGCGGAACGCTTTGCCGCGCTTTTTCGCGGGCGCAAGACTCCCATCAAAAGCGCGCTGCTGAACCAGAAATTGCTGCGCGGTGTGGGCAACATTTATGCCGACGAATCTTTGTTTCGGGCTGGCATCCGTCCCCGGCGTCGGACGGCGTCGATCACACGTCAGCAGTTGGGTGCGCTGCATGCCGCTGTACAGGAAGTGTTGCGCGAGGCGATTGTGCTGGGCGGCTCTTCGATCTCCGATTATGTGGACGTGGACGGAGCGGAAGGATTCTTCCAGCTCCAGCATCGGGTGTATGGCCGCGAAGGCGAGCCGTGCCTGGTGTGCAGGACTGCGATCCGGCGAGTCGTCGTAGCCGGGCGCAGCAGTCACTACTGTCCAAAATGTCAAAAATAGGCCTAATAGAACGATTTAATATTGACGGATTCACGGTCGCACTGTAAAAAAGTACTGGGCAAAGAGTGGTTTCCAATCGCCATTCCCGAGTCATTCATCATGAATAAACTTTCCATTGGAGTAGACCTCGGCGGCACCAATCTGCGCATCGCCGCCGTGGACGAGCAAGGCACGCTGGTCGAGAAGGTCACACTGGGCACCAAGGTTTCGCTGGGGCGCGATCACGTTATCGACGATATGTGCGACGCCATCCAGCGCGTGTCCGAGAAATACAAGGACGCAGCCCCGTTGCTCGGCATCGGCATCGGCGTGCCCGGCATCATCGACATGCAGACGGGCTTGTTGCGCGAATCGCCCAACCTGCCGGGCTGGGCCGACTATCCGGTCCGCGCCGAAATTGAGCGCCGGTTAAAGACCATCGTGGTGCTTGAGAACGATGCTAATGTCGCGGCGCTGGGCGAAAAATGGCTGGGTGCGGCCAAAGACTATCCCGATATGGCGATGCTCACCCTCGGTACCGGTGTGGGCGGCGGTTTGGTCATGGGAGGCGCGATCTGGCAAGGAGCGAACGGCATGGCCGGGGAGTTTGGCCACACCACCGTCGAACCTGACGGGCACCCTTGCGGGTGCGGCAATCGCGGCTGCCTGGAGCAATACGCCTCGGCGACCGCAGTCGTCCGCATGGCGCGGGAAGCGATCGCAAGCAACAGCGCATCGGCTTTGGCTCGGGCTGCCCACTCCGATGCGGAGTTCAGCGCCAAGTCAATCTACAATCTTGCCATTCAAGGCGATGCAGATGCCCGCCGTATTTTCCACTACGTGGGCCGTTGTTTGGGGATCGTGCTCTCGACCCTGGTGAATTCCCTGAACCTGCCGATTTACGTGATTGGTGGCGGAGTATCGAGCGCATGGGAATCGTTTTCCCCCGCCATTTTTGAAGAGTTGCGGCGGCGCTCTCTGGTGTACGCCGCCACCGCGCCCGCCGATGCCTCAGCCGTTCTTCAGGGCGCTTCCGCCGTGGTGAAGGCGGGCCCCGGTCCCAAGACGATCATCACACGCGCGCTGTTGGGAAGCGACGCTGGCCTCTACGGCGCGGCTCGTTTGCCAATGATTGCGAACCGTTGAAATCAATGCGATGGGTGGTGGAGCGCCGGCGTCCCGCCCGGCCATGGCATTGTCCTCAGTCGCGCTTGTGCTGCGCGGAACCTGGTCTGGCAGCGTGCCGCCGTTTACTGCTTTTGGGCTGTGGTGAGCCCGCTGCTCTCAACGAGTACGATGATTTCGGTGCTTTGGCGGTGCGTGCGAATTTCGATTGTGACGAGTGCGCCGCCGTTCCCGGCTTCCGCATCGGTCTTGGCTTCGGGGCCGCAGCTTTGGGCGCGCGCAGCGGTATCTCGGGACTTGGCGGCGCGGCCACCTTCCGTCCTGAAGCGGCTGCCTTCAGCTTCGCCACTTCCGGCAAAGTAAGGTTGCGCCAATCTCCCGGCGGCACGTCGAGCGCCAGCGGACCATACTGTACGCGGCGGATTTTCTCCACGTGGTGGCCTACTTCCTCAAACATCTTTCGCACCTGGCGGTTGCGTCCTTCGATGATGGTCACTTCGAGCCACGGGTTGTCGCCTTCGCGGATCAAGCGAATCTTCGCCGGAGCCGTGCGCACCCGGCGGCCGCCTTTTTCGGCGATGGAGACTCCGCGGCGCAGCTTATCAAGCTTCGCTTCCTCGGGCTGGCCCGCAACTTTCACCACGTAAACCTTGGGCACATTGGAAGAAGCCTTCATCAGCGCATTGGCGAGCTCGCCGTCATTGGTCATCAGCAGCAGACCTTCACTGGCCCAGTCCAGACGGCCAACGGGATACACGCGTCCCTTCACCTTCTGCACCAGATCCATCACGGTGGGACGTTTCTTTTCGTCGCTGACGGTGGTCACGTATCCCTTGGGTTTATTCAGCGCGACGTAGGTAAAGCGTTCGGGGCCTTGCAGCAGTTTGCCGTCCACGCGGATGTGGTCTTGCTCGGGATCGGCCTTGGTTCCCAGTTGGGTCACGATTTGGCCGTTGACCAGCACGCGGCCGGAAGTGATCAGTTCTTCAGCTTTGCGGCGGGAAGCAATTCCGGCAGCAGCGATAATCTTTTGCAGGCGTTCTGACGGCATGGATGGCTACTCCGGCATTGTGGCGGCTGGCGTTTCAATTTTATCTTCGTCGGGAGAGTTGGAATCGGAGCTTGCCGCAGTCTCAGCGGCGCTTTTGGCCCGGGCGATGGCTTCAGGAGAATCGCTCTCGCCAGCAGAATCATCGCCGGGAGGTAGCGGAAAACTCAGAGGCTCCTGGGCCGCGGAGCTTTCGCCGGGAATCCCGTCGCTCTGGAAGGATTCCGACAGGAGCTTTTCGAATTCCTCCATGCTGGGCAACTCGCTGACGTCCTTCAGTCCAAAGCGCAGCAGAAATTCCTTGCTCGTCTTGTAGAGAATGGGGCGCCCGATTACGGCCTTTCTGCCCGCGGTCGTGATCAGCTTGCGGTCCAGCAGCGTCGCGATGACTCCGCCGGAATCGACGCCGCGAATCTCGCTGATTTCGGGCACCGTTGCCGGTTGCTTGTAGGCGATGACTGCAAGCGTCTCCAGCGCAGGCAGCGACAGCCGGAAAGGCGGTTTCAGGCTCTTGGCAAAGGAGCGCACCACATCGTGCTGCTCGGGTTTGGTAGACATGCGGTATCCGCCAGCGACCTGGCGGATCTCAATGCCGTGCCCGGCGCCGGAGTAATCCGCGATAAGCTGCTCGATCGTGGCGCGAATGCGCGACTTGACTTCGGCAGCGTCAACCTCCGGAGTTTCGGCGAGCACCGACTCCTTGACCAACGAAAAGATCTGGTCCAGCGAAATCGGCGTCTCCGCCGCGTAGATGATAGCTTCGAGTTGGGGTCTAAGACTCATAAGAACCGTCGTTGGTCGATTGTCGTTCGTCGTTAGCTATTCGTCGCGAATCGCGGGTTGCAGGCCTTGCTAACGGCCACCGACCAAGGATTAGCGACTAACGGCCAACGACCTCCTTCATTTCCAATCATCACGCACCGCAGCCTGCTCCGTCATGACTTCTTCAAAGTGAGAATGCTTGCGCACCAGCACTTCGCCGAAGACGTGGTCTTGCCGCACTTGAATGGCCTGCAACCGTACCAGTTCGAGCAGCGCGAGAAACATGCAGACCAGCGCCGGTCTGGACGGTACATTGCTTAACATCTGCTTCAGTCGAATGGGGCGATCTTCGAGCGCGAGACGGCGGTGCAGGTACTGGATCATTTGGCCGACGGTGACCGTTTCTTCGTCCACCTGCAGCATGGGGCGAGTACGCGCGCGATCCAGAATCTGCTGAAAGGTCTTGACCAGGTCGATGACGTCGGCGGCGAGTTCGGGCTCCGTGCCTTCGGCGTCCATGAACTCACGAATCGCCGGATTGCTCAGCACCGCATCTTCAATCTGCTGCTTCTGCAGCAGCATTTGCGCCGCGGATTTGAATTTCTCATGCTCCAGCAATCGGTTGACGAGTTCGTTGCGGGGGTCGTCCTGCGCGTCGGCGGGAGCCAGCGGGTCGCGCGGCAGCAACATTTTCGACTTGATGTGAATCAGCACCGCCGCCATATAGATGAACTCGGAGGCGACGTTCACATCGAGTTCGCGGATGCGCTCCACGTAAGTGAGGTACTGGGCAGTAATCTTCGCGATGGGGATATCGTAGATGTTGATGTCCTGCTTGCGGATCAGGTCGAGCAGCAGGTCGAGCGGGCCTTCATAGATTTCACCGAGCTCGATGGCGAAGGGAAAATCGCTGGCGTCGTCTTTGCCGGACCTCTTCGCACCAGCGTTGATTGGGACGAGATTGTTCGCGGCCGCAACGGGCGAATTCGCGCCCGGCCCAGACGCCTCGACTGGAACCTGTTCGGATGTGGATTGAGACAAATCCGTCACTTCGCGGAATCCTTCGCTGGTTCGTAGTCCAAACCCATCGCCTGGCGGACCTCATTCATGGTGGCCCCAGCGACCTCACGGGCGCGCGCCGAGCCCGCTTCCAGAATATCCCACGCGAGCCGCGGATTGTCCTCGTATTTTTTCCGGCGCTCCTTCATGGGTTCGAGGATTCTGACGACGGCATCGGCCACCCAGCCCTTGCACTCGATACAGCCGATTCCAGCCGACCTGCAACCTTCGTATACTTTCGCCATCGTTTCTTTGCTGCTGAATATTTTGTGCAGGTCGCCCACCGGACAGATGTCGGGATTGCCCGGATCGCTGCGCCGCACGCGGGCAGGATCGGTGACCATGGTCTTCAACTTCTGCCGCACCACCGGCTCGGGATCGGTCAGCATCACCGCATTGCCGTAAGACTTCGACATCTTGCGGCCGTCGGTGCCAGGGAGGCGGGGGGCGGGGGTCAGAAGCGCAGCCGGTTCGGGAAAGATGTATTCGCGCTTGCCCGCGTAAAACCCGTTAAACCGCCGTGCGATCTCCCGCGTCAACTCCACATGCGCGACCTGGTCTTCGCCGACCGGGACACAGTCTGCTTTGTAGATCAGAATATCCGCCGATTGCAGCACGGGATAACCGAGAAACCCGTAGGTGTCCAAGTCTTTTCCCTTGATGTTTTCTTTCTGCTCTTTGTAGGTGGGGACGCGTTCCAGCCAGCCCAGGGGGGTGATCATCGAAAGCAGCAAGTGCAATTCCGCATGCGCCGGAACGTGCGACTGTATGAACATCACGCACTTTGCGGGATCAAGCCCCGCCGCCAGCCAATCCAGCAGCACTTCGACCGAGTTTTCTTTCAGCCGGGAAGTGTCGGCATAGTCGGTGGTCAGTGCGTGCCAATCGGCGATAAAGAAAAAGCAGTCATACTGCGCCTGCATGCGGGTCCAGTTTTCGAGCGCGCCCACGTAGTTTCCGAGGTGGAGCTTGCCGGTCGAGCGCATGCCGCTGAGCACGCGTTTCCTAGAAGGAGTTGCCATTCAGAATTTCACCAGAATCGACATGTAGAAATGCACAAACGGCCGGAGCAAACTGCTCAGCAACCCTCCGCCCAGATAGACCAGTGCCAGCAGCGCGAAGATCCCGATGCGATCGTAAACCACGCGCACGGGCTCCGACAAAAAATGCCGCAGCACGTGGCTGCCATCGAGCGGCGGGACTGGAATCAGGTTGAAGACCGCTAGAACAATGTTAATGAACATCAGTTCAAACAGCAGCATGGCGACTGGCGCCAGCATCGAATCGGAGGCGGAACCGTCGCCTCCCGCGACTAATCCCACAACCAGCGTGTGTCCGGCGGGCGAGGCAAGCGCGATGCCAGCCAGCAATATGAGCGCTCCTGTAGCGACAATGAAGTTGCTGACCGGCCCCGCCACGGAGGTCAAGATGTCGTCCCACATCGGATTGCGAAAATTGCGCGGGTCGACGGGAGTGGGCTTCGCCCAGCCGAGCAATGGAATGCCGCTGATGGCGGCGACGAGAGGCAGAATGATCGTCCCAAACAGGTCGATGTGGCGAATCGGATTCAGCGATACCCGTCCCAACATGCGAGCCGTGGGATCGCCGCAGCGGGACGCGGTCCAGGCATGGGCCGATTCATGCACGCTGATCGCAAACAGGAATGCGATCATCTGATAAATGATTTCAACGGTTCTCGGCGTCATTGGGGAATATTGGATTCGGCGGCCATCGCATCGGCGAGTACTGATCCGGCGAATACTGATTCTAACAAAGGCGGCGGGATTGCCGAACTGAGGTTGGAAGCAAAGCAGCTGAGATCAAGAGGAAAACGCAGTGACTTGTCGCGGCAGGATCTATTGCCCGGCACGTATGGGCGAGATGATCAACGGGCCACCGGATCGTTGCTTGCTGTCGCCCTTGTCATGTTGGTAGAGCAGCGAGAGTGCGCCGTCGCCGGCTGTGGTCGCACCCGCCAGTTCCGCGGCGAGTCCCTGATAGGAGCGGCCGAGATCGTGATTTCCCTGCGATCCCACCGGGCTGCCCTTGTCAATCGCGGGTCCAATTACCTGGTAATTGTTAGGCACCTTCCAGAGCACCTTGCAACTGGTGGCTTTTTCCACGTCTTCGTCTGTAAAGCCGGGAATCTTCTTGTAACGGCTGAGCACGATCCGAAGACGATCGCGGCCCGCGCCCTCCTGCAGGAAGGCATTGATTCGGCCCGCGCTCCATAAGGAAACAACGTCGGTCTGCGTCACCAGCAGAGCGGCATTCGAGAGAGCGCAGATATGCTGCACGGTGCCATCCATCCGCCCCGAGCAATCGAGCACGACGAAGTGATACTGGTTGACCAGCAGGTCGAAAAGGCGGGCGAGTTCCGACGCGGTCGGGGCTGCATTGTGCGGTTGCTGAGCACCAGCCAGCAGATGAAGGCCGTTGCGATAGGGCGTCATCAACCCATCGAGCAGCGAACCGTCCATGCGGTGCAGATTCTGCAGGGCGTCGATCAATGTGAATTGCGGGCGGAGATTCAATTGCAGCGCGGCGTGGCCGATGGGGGCGAAGTCCACCAGCACCACGCGCCCGTGAGTTTCCTGCAAGGCGACAGCGGTATTCACCGCGGTGGTGGTGGCGCCGGCTCCGCCCTTGGCGTTCAGAAAAGTGAAGACTCGGGCCTTGCTCGCGCTGCGTTGCGCCCGACTTAATGTGGCCGAGAAGCGAGCGAAAGCTTCGATCAAAGCTTCGCGGCTGGCGGCATGATCCAGAAACTCGCGGGCCCCGGCTCGCATGGCAGAGACGATGTTGGTGGGCTGGTTCATTTCTCCCACCGCGAAAATCGTGATTTCTGGAATGCTGGCGTGGATCAGTTCGATGGCGCGGATGGCGCGCGGCGGATTTTTCGGATCGATGCTCACCAGCACAACTTCGGCGCGCTGATCCTGTAATTGCCGCAAAACAGAGTCGCTCGGTCCCAGCGGAAACCCGACGTGGCTCAATACGGTTCGCGCCAGGTTGGTGCTCTCCACGCGGCTATTCAGCACAACGGATTGTTCGCGATCCTCGGAAAGGAGGGCGACAGCGATTCCGGGCATGACTCGTTTCTCAGTGTTCATTGTCATGCTACGAACTTCCAGCCCCGGGGCCAAATGACCTTCGTAATCGAAGCGGACCACAGACGAAGCGGCAGGTTGAAAGTGGGTTATTCAATCGGGGGAAGATTGACCCGCAACACTGCTGGTTGAATTGATTGTAAGGCAAAGTCCTGCGCTTGAAAAGTCGGAAGGGCGCGCCCTAGAGGGAAAGCTTCACGACACAACCAGCGCCCGGCCTCACCACCAACAACACAAAATAATGGCCCGGCCGATTTGGGCCGACGTCCCTGCTTCGTTGACCTTTGGGCCTTTGTGGCGAACGGTTGGAGAATCAATGCCTTAACGCGCGAGTGAGCCTGAGCTTCTTCCGGCGGCGCTGGCCGCCGAAACTCGCGCGAAGGGAGCCGTCGGCAGATCGGCAGGCAAGTATTGGTAGGATTCAAGTTGCACAGCCATCGCGCTCCATTGGCCAGCCACGGAAGCTGATGCCCGCAGCACCCGCCCAAGGCAGCGCACCGGCATGTTTTCCCCCAGCGTGATTTCGGAGGGCATGGTAAAGGTCAACTCCACGACCGCCCCCTCGGGGAGAGCCGTCTCGGCGTAGAAGAGAGCTCCGCGGCTGCTCAAATCCTGAGTAAATCCGGGCACAGTTCGTCCATTGAAGTGGATCGCCACCGGCAGATGCACCTCGAAACGCTGCGCGGCTCGTCGTTCAACACCGCGCCGCTCCGCGCAATTTTCAAGACGATTATCTGTGCTCATAGTCCCCCCACTCGATCACTCCCGGACCGGAACCTCTCCAATCACGGAATTCCAACTCTATCTCGAATCAAACCGGAGGGGAAGTTCCAAGTCGGTCACCTCCCTGAGCTGTGGAAATCTGTAAGGTAAGTAAACAACCGCCGGTCCACTGACCCGACAAACCCATTGACTCGACAAAGCCTTGGTTCAGCGCTGCATCTTTCTGCCGGTTGCCGTCATCCCCAAGATGTGAAAAAGTTCTAGAGAGTGACCATGAACTCTTGACCGAAGAAAAAATTTCCGTCACCGCTGAAGAAACGGCTGCGACAGCTAAGCGCTTGCCGAAGTGGGCGACCACCTTGCGCGCCTTGCGTCACCGCAATTTTCAACTCTTCTTCAGCGGGCAACTCATCTCGCTCATCGGTACCTGGATGCAGACCGTAGCCCAGGCGTGGCTGGTCTATCGCATGACGAAATCCGCCCTGTTGCTGGGCAGTGTCGGCTTTGCCAGTCAGATTCCCGTCTTTCTGATTGCTCCTTTCGGAGGCATTACCGCCGACCGCACCAACCGCCAGCGTTTAGTGATCACCACCCAGATCTGCGCCATGATTCTCGCCGGAATTCTGGCCCTGCTTTGTTTGAGCGGGCGGGTGCAGGTGTGGCACATCTTCGGATTGGCGGCCCTGCTCGGAGTGGTCAACGCGTTCGATATTCCCGGACGCCAGGCCTTCCTCGTCGATATGGTCGGCAAAGAAGACCTGATGAACGCCATTGCGCTGAACTCCTCGATGTTCAACGGCGCGCGCGTCATCGGTCCGGCCATTGCCGGAATCCTGGTGGCGAAGATCGGCGAAGGCTGGTGCTTTGCCGCCAACTCCCTCAGTTATATCGCCGTGATCGTAGGACTGCTGCTGATGCGAGTGCACTCCGCTCCGCGGTCCAGCCAGCATTCTCCGATTGAAGACATCATCGAAGGCTTCCGCTGGGTCAACCAGACGCGCATCATCCGTGCGCTGCTGTTACTGATCGGGTTGGTCAGCCTGGTGGCGATGCCCTACACCGTGTTGATGCCCGTTTTTGCCGACAAAGTCCTGCACGGAGGCGCGCGCGGCCTGGGTATCCTGATGGGAGCTACCGGCGTGGGCGCTCTCTTTGGAGCCTTAACCCTGGCCGCTAAAACTGGAGGAGTCAAAGGGTTGGGCCGCTGGGTGGCAATCAGCTGCGCCAGTTTGGGAATCAGCCTCTTCTGTTTTTCGTTCTCGCATACGTTCTGGTTGTCGGTGTTGTTTCTGTTGCCCGCTGGCTACTCGATGATGCTGCAGATGGCTTGTTCCAACACGCTCATTCAGACCATGGTTCCCGACCAGCTGCGCGGCCGCGTCATGTCGGTGTATTCCATGATGTTCATGGGCATGGCCCCCTTCGGCGCTTTTTTTGGAGGAGCCTTGGCCCACCGCATCGGCGCACCCATCACCGTCGCCATTGGAGGAGTGACCTGCTTCCTGGGCGCAGTCTGGTTCGGCCGCTCGCTCCCCGAACTCCGCATCGAAGCCCGCCGCCTCATCGTCGCCCAAGGCCTGGCCGGAGGCGAACCGGCCGCGGAACTGAACGCACAGCCGGTGGAAGAGTAGGAGCAAATATCTTCAACAGTCGATGCCGCTGTTCTACGGGACCGGTCGCGGGTTGTACGCGCCCTCCGGCAGCCCGGTGATCCGTATTCCGCCGTGCCCTCTGTGGCGGATGTTGAGACCGATCAACAACGCTGTGATTTGCTCGACGATGCGCGCATTCTCCAGTTTTCCGCCATCGATTGCCCGAACGCCGGCGATCTTCGCCGCGAGTTCCATCGCGATCTGGGTTGCATTCGGATCGTCGCTGCACACAATCACGTCGCAATCCACATCGCCATCACCGTTCAGCACATCCGCCGAAACATTCTGGAATGCCGCCACGACAGAAACGCCTTTCGGGACAAGCTCAGCTGTCTGTTGCGCCGCCGAGCCTTGCCACACTCCCAGGGTGCGGCTGGCGCGTCCACCCACACTGGCAGCCAGAGGAACAGTGGCGTCGATCATGATGCTGTCCAGTCGAATTGCCGGCTTAAGCTGCTTCAGCAGCGCGGCCTGACTTTCGAACGGCACGGTGAGTACCAGCAGATCGCTGGCCTCGCAGGCCGCGGCATTTTCCATTCCTGAAACTCGAGCCTCCGCACCGGCCCGCTTGCGGATCGCCTCTGCTGACTGCGCTGCCCTCTCCGCATCACGTGAGCCGATGATGACCGTCTCTCCCGCGCGTATCCAGCGCAGTGCGAGGCCGGTGCCAGCTGGGCCGGTGCCTCCGATGACCGCGATGGGTCGGCTGATGCGGGCGTTCACGCGAGCGCTCATCAGAACTCCGCCAGCAGCGGCGATTCGCTGGAAATCGATTCGACGGGCAGCTTGATCTGCATGCGCGAATATTTTGTGTTGCGCTCGGCCGGAATGCGTCCGATCTCCAGAATCATCGCCTGAAAATCTTCGGGGCTGGTATATTCGCCGGCGTTGGCTCCCGCCTCGCGCGAAATATTTTCTTCCATCAGCGTGCCGCCGTAATCGTTGGCGCCGGCCTGCAGGCAAAGCTGCGAAAGTTGGCGATTTAACTTTACCCACGAAACCTGAACGTTGGGAATGGAACCGGCGAGCAGGATTCTGGCCAGTGCATGAATCTTGAGGTGTTCGGCAAGCGTCGGTCCGGTGCGCGCCAGTCCCTGCTGGAATAAAAGAGTGTTCTGATGAACGAAGCCCAGCGGCACGAATTCCGTGAAACCTCCAGTCTCACTCTGGATCTGCCGGAACAACGAAAGCTGCCGTACCCAATGGCCGGGCGTTTCCCGGTGCCCATACATCAGAGTCGAAGTAGTTGGGATGCCGCAGGCGTGCGCGGTTCGAATCACTTCTTGCCATTGGGCTGACGAAACTTTATTGCGCGACAACACGTGACGCACTTCATCATCCAGAATCTCGGCCGCCGTGCCGGGCAGCGTGTCCAGTCCGTTCTCGCGCAGCATCATGAGATAGTCGCGCAGCGACATCCCGGTCAGTTCTACGCCATACACAATCTCCATGGGAGAAAACGCGTGGATGTGCATGCCGGGCACGGCATCCTTGACCGCGCGCAGAATGTCGCGATAATAAAACGGCGGCAGACCGTGGGGCAGCCCGCCCTGGATGCAGACTTCGGTTGCGCCCAGGTCCCACGCCTCTTTACTTTTGCGCCCCATGTCTTCGAGCGAATGGAAATAGGAGTCGGCCTCGCGCGGCCCGCGGCTGAACGCGCAAAATTTGCAGCCCACGAAACAGATGTTCGTGAAGTTGATATTGCGGTTCACCACGTAGCTGACGATGTTGCCCACCAAGTCGCGGCGCAGCGTGTCGGCCGCCACCAGCAGGGCGAGCAAGTCCGCGGGATCAGGGTCAGGGCTTGCGCCGTCGCAGTTGGCCAGGCCATAGCGCTCGTCGTCCGTCAGACAGGCTCCGTCTTGCGTTTCCAGCACTCGCTCCAGGCAGCGACGAACCGGCGCGGAGGTTCGCGGTGCGATCTCGTCCCAGGTCAGCGCCGGAAATTGCTGGAGTTCGTAAGCGGGCAGCGTCATGACATTCTCCTCAGTTCTTCTTCTCGTGTGGGAGCGGGGCCTCGCCGCGCTCGGACGAGGTCAAGCCCCCGTTGCCAACATCACCGAAAAAGGTCGTTTTGCGCGGGACGTATCAGTGCCCGAGCTCCACCGTTTCCTCTTTTGTAAGCATAACCCCGAATGATGCACGCGGGAGTACCGGCCAGTTTGCCGCAGACCAGTCCTGCCGCACAAGCCAGCTCGTCGGCCACAGCATCCACGGTCGCGTGCAGCGAGTAGCCGTGGGGATCGCGCCGCCCGCGATAGTCCACTAATGGCCGCATTCCGGCGACTCCGATTGCCGCCTCGGTCAAGCCTTCGCGCCACGGTCGCCCGAAACTATCGCTGACGATGACCGCGATCTCGATCCCAGTGTGCTTCTTCAATTCCCGCCGCAATTTTGCGGCGGAACGATCGGCATCCACCGGCAGCAGCACCGCATGCTGACCTCCATCCACGTTCGAGACATCCACTCCGCTGTTGGCGCAAATAAATCCGTGCTTGGTCTCGGTGATCAGTACGGCACGCCTTCGACGCACGATTCGGCGGCTCTCGCGCACCGCTAATTCACGGACGCGCGCATCGAGTTTGTAGCGTCGAGCCCAATTCCGCGACGTCGCCGATGGTTTGATCGTATCCAGCGCCACGATCGCGCCTTCCGCTTTGGAAACAACTTTGTGCTTTATCACCAGGATGTCGCCATTCAGAAAGCGTAGCTCAAGGATTCGCGCTGCTGCCAACAATCGAGCGCTCAGCGAATCTCCGGCGCGAATTTCTCCGTTGATGGGAAGCGGGAGAATCCGAACTTCCCCGGCGCGGCGCTTGTCCCTGCTGTTTCCCATGTCAGGCCCAATCCCGCCGGACAAGCTCCCAACTTCTTACCAGCTTCTGCGATCGCCGGTTTCCGCTGGCGGCCGACAGTTCGTGAAGATCTTCGGGACGATCGACATCGCGCGCAATGCCCGGCAATTCCAGCACCACGCAAGGCAGGCCCGTAGCCTTCGCCGCAGCCAGATGAGGCAGGAAACTGTCATTTCCAAAGCGCAGCGGGAACAGATCGCCCGGAGACCGCCAGGCTGCATTTGTCCCTCGCCCCGCCGCATCCGGCACCAGCACCGCGCCGCCTTGATGGGGCGCGTGATCCATAATCTTCTGCAGTTCCACACCATTCAGCAAAGGAATATCCGCGGGCACAACCAAAGTGCTGCCCGCGCCGCGCTCTTTGCAAAACGCAGTCGCCAGTTCGATGGCATTGGTCTCGCCGGAGTTGTCATCCGCCACGACCTCAAAATTGAAACGTGCCGCCAAATTGAGTGCAAACGAATCGTTTGTTACTACCGTTACCGAAGGCCTGCCCGTCCAGTCGGCCAGCGCCTGCAGCACGTCCTCGCACATCGCCTGCGCCAGGGCCACGCGTTCCTCCGGTGTCAGGACGACGGACAGCCGCTGCTTGGCGTCGGCGAGATTTTTTACCGGAACCAGAATCATGCCCGCTCCCATACGTCCTTACGGAGCCGCGACTGGGTCGTCGCCTGCAGCACGCTTCTTGCCAGCGCGACTCTATCTTCATTCTTACGCATGACGGTGGTTGTGCAATGCACCTGCATCCCCGCCTTCGCCAAACCCGTTTCCAGCAACTCTTGCGCCGCCAGTGCGTCGCTGGCATCGACCACCAGCAGGTCAAGAAAATCGTGATAAAAATCGGCCACACCCTTGATCGAAACTGCAAACCCTTGCGCGGCCAGCAAGGCTCCGGCGGGCCCGGTGACTGCGGTTCGTCCCACAATCGGACTTACCGCGGCGATGCGGGCGCGACTCTCAGACAGCGCTTGGCGAATTCCCGGTATCGCGAGAATCGGCGCAATGCTCGTGACCGGATTGCTCGGCGCCAGCAGCACCAGTTCCGCCGACCGAATCGCCTCGGTCACTCCTGGCGCCGGGACAGCTTCGGAAGCACCGGCAAAGCGAACCGATTGCACCGGATCCTGATAGTGGCGCTGGACAAAATATTCTTCGAAGCTCAGGTCCCCCGCGGGAGTTAGAACTCGGGTCTCCACGCGCGAATCGCTCATTGGCAGAATGCGCGCCTTGATCCCAAAGCGGGCGGCGATCTCGGCAGTGGCTGCGCTGAGCGTCTTGCCACCGGCCAGCAGTTGGGTGCGAAAAATGTGCGTGGCCAGATCGCGATCACCGGCATGAAACCAGGTTGGTTGTCCCAGTTGTTCCATGGCGCGGAGGCAGAGAAAAGTGTCCCCCTGCACTCCCCAGCCGCGCTCCGGGCTCAGTTTACCGGCCAGCATGTAGGTGATGGAATCGAGATCGGGGGAGACGTTCAGGCCCCACCAGCGCAAGTCGTCGCCGGTGTTGACGATGATGGTTAAGTCTTCCGGAGGAACGACTTGTCGGAGTCCATCCACGAACTTGGCTCCGCCGGTGCCACCGGTGAGCACGGTGATCATGCCGCCCTCTTGGTTGCAGCGTAGCCTTCCCCATCGGCCGCGGAGAGCAAACGCTCATCCAGCGAAGGGCTTTGAGAGGCTGCTTGACTTCTGAATTCCGGATACACCGGCAAGCGCTGGCGCAACTCGAAGCCTTTCGCTTCGGTGCGTCGTTGCAATTCGTCGAGGTGCGGCCAAGGTTTTTCCGGGTTGATAAAATCCGGTGTCAGCGGGGAAATTCCTCCCCAGTCGTTGATGCCGCCATCGAGCAGATCGGCGTAGTGCGGATCGGAGAGATTGGGGGGCGCTTGAATATTCATGCGCGGCAGCAGCAGTCGCGCCACGGCCAGCGTGCGCAGCATTTCTTCGCGACCGGGTTCGGGCCAATGCGCCATCGGCGTACCAGTCTTGGCGCGAAAATTTTGCACGATGACTTCCTGAATGTGCCCATAGCGCTCCTGCAGGTCGCGAATCGCGATCAGCGCATCCACACGCTCCTCGATAGTCTCGCCAATTCCAATCAGGATTCCGGTGGTAAAGGGAATCTTCCGCCGACCTGCATCTTCGATCACATGCAGGCGCTTCGCCGGATCCTTGTCGGGAGCGTGGTCGTGCGCGGCGTCTTTCGCCAGCAGTCGCAGGCTGGTGGTTTCCAGCATGAGTCCCAGGCTGGGAGCCACGCGGGACAGCCGCTCCAGCCACTCGGCGCTCATCAGTCCGGGATTGGGATGGGGCAGGAGGCTCGATTCGCGCAGCACTTTTTCGCACATTGCTTCCAGGTAATGGAGCGTGGACTTGTAGCCCAGGCGCCGCAGCGTATCCCGCATCTGGGGAAAGAGGAGTTCCGGCTTATCGCCTAGGCTGAACAAGGCTTCGGTACATCCCATGCGCTCGCCTGCGCGCACGACTTCCATCACCTCGTCGGGAGTCATCGTGTGGGCGCCTGGTTCGCGAGGATCGCGGCGGAATGTGCAGTAGCCGCAGTAGTCGCGACAGAGGTTGGTCAGGGGGAGAAACACTTTGCGGGAATAGGTGATGATTCCGGGCTTGAATCGCTGGCGAGCGAGTTGGGCGGCCGCGAGCAGGGAAGGCAGCATGGCGTCGTCCGAGTGCAGCAAGTGGCAGGCTGCTTCCCTGGAGATCGGGCGAGCGTCAGGGCTCGCGAACTGAGCGGCGGTTAGGTCGAGGACAGCGGTTGGAGATTTGAGCATAACTCTTAACCCAGGAAATCACGCTTCCTATAAATCGCTGCGGCGCAAGGCAGCGGACGCGCTCCAGGGCGGGTGACTGCCATTCTGATCAACGATCATAATACTGGTGACGAACTGGCGACGATCGGGGGAAGATCGGGCTGGGAAGATGATAGCGGAGCAGGGAGCGGGTGTCCTTAGCGAGTTTCCTTAAAGATGAGCGGATCACATTGGGGCTTGGCGCCTGCGACTGTGGTAGCGTGGTCAACGGAGCGGCCATTGCCGGAGTCCAGTGAAGTATGGGGTGGGCAGGATAACGCATGAGGCTTACCACGAGCGATTTCCGCAGGGCGATGGGGTGTTTCGCAACCGGAGTCACGGTGATCACCATCGATCAGGAGGGCGAGATCCATGGCATGACGGCGAATGCCTTCACTGCGGTTTCGCTCGATCCAGTGCTGGTTCTGGTTTGCGTCGACCATCGGGCGCGAACCCATGCTCATCTGCACGCTCGAAAGCGTTTTGGCGTGAACGTGCTGCGCAGCGATCAGCAGAAGATCTCGGAATATTACGCGCGCTCGGACGAGAAGCATCAGCATCCGGAAAGCGCTGGCGCGCGCTTCGATCGCACCGCGCAAGGCACGCCTGTACTACAGGGCGCTCTGGCGTATCTGGAATGCCGGTTACACTCGACGCAGGCCGCGGGCGATCACACCATCTTCATTGCGGAAGTCGAAGAAGTCGTGGTCCGCGATGGCGAGCCGCTGCTTTACTTTCGCAGCCAGTACCGAGACATTGCGGATGTCAGAGGGTAGACAGCAGAAGTAAAGGCCAAAAGGCCAAGGTTGTTTCGCTCCGCAGTGACCTCTAACCTTATTTTCCCATTACCAGCTTGGCGATTGTGGCCAACTGCATGTTCGATGTGCCTTCGTAGATTTTTCCGATTTTGGCGTCGCGCCAATACTTTTCCACGGGATAGTCTTTGGTGAAACCGTATCCGCCGTAAACTTCGATGGCCAGCGAGGTCACGCGTTCGGCCACCTGGGACGTGAAGAGCTTGGTCATGGCGGCTTCTTTGACGAAATTTACGCCAGCGTCTTTCATGCGGGCGGCGTTGTAGACCATGAGGCGAGCGGCCTCGATTTCGGTGGCCATCTGGGCGATCTGGAACTGGATTCCCTGAAACTCCGAAATCGGTTTGCCGAACTGGGTGCGTTCCTGGGCATATTTGGAGGCGTATTCCCACGCGCCGCGCGCCACGCCCAGCATCTGGGCGCCGATGCCGATGCGGCCTTCGTTGAGGGTCTCGATGGCGATTTTGTAGCCTTTGCCAACCTCGCCCAGAACGTTTTCTTTGGGCACGCGGCAATCTTCGAGAATCAATTCACAGGTTGATGACGCCCGAATGCCGAGTTTGTCTTCTTTCTTGCCAATGGTGAATCCGGGGAAGTTCTTCTCGATCAGGAACGCGGTGATGCCTTTGTATCCCTTCGAGGCATCGACGGTGGCGAACAGGATGAACAATCCAGCTTCCTTGCCGTTGGTGATCCAGAGCTTGCGACCGTTGAGGACGAAGTCGGTTCCTCTAAGCTCGGCTTTGGTTTGCAGGGCAAAGGCGTCGGATCCGGAGCCAGCTTCGCTCAACGCGTAGGCTCCGACGGTGTTGGCCGCCATTTTGGGCAAGTAGCGTTTTTTCTGGTCTTCGCTGGCCCAGCGCAGAATGGCATTGGCGACGAGAGTGTTCTGGACGTCGACGATGACTCCGGCGGAAGCGTCGGCCCGCGAAAATTCTTCGACGGCCAGGATGGCCTCAAAGAATCTGCCGCCCGCGCCGCCGTACTGTTCCGGAATTTCGATGCCCATGAGACCGAGCTGAAAAAACTGATCGAGCAGGGCGTGATCGAAGACGGCTTTTTCGTCCATCTCTTTGGCGAGGGGACGGATTTTGTCTTCGGCAAACTGGCGGACGTTGTCGCGGAACAGAATTTCGTCTTCGGTAAGGGTGGTGAGCGGGGTGGGATTTGCGAGTTGCAGAGTTTCCGGCATGGAGACACCTCGAGATGGAGACGATTGCCGAGGCGCGGCTGGCCGCGCCTGGGCAGGATGGCGAACCAGAAATTGTAGCAGCAGAGGTCGGACGAACAGCGACGGCGCGGTTGGTTGGGGGTGGAGGTTGGTGGACACTCACGGTTGTTCGGGGACGAAGTTTGGCGTCTGACCGGGAAGTCAAAGGCTTTGACGACGGGAGGCAGGGAGGACCACGGGGGAAATCGACGAATCATAAAGGTGCGTCCGTGGTGTTCGGTTCGCCGGTGAGATCATCAAACTCGCGGCCCTCGACGCAGGACCAGGCGGAGGCTCCGAGGGGACGTCGGGCGTCGGCATCGATGACGACCTGGGTGGGGAGTTTCGGTTCGAGCGAGGTCCGTTTGAGGTTCATGGAGGCGGTCTGCATGGCATAGAGCAAGAGCGCGGCGGTTTTGTGATCAATCTCCTGGGTGGCGAGCAGCCGCATCACTTCGGCGAGTCCGACCTGGATCGAGTTCGCGTCCTCGAGGGTGGGCAGGCCGGCGACCCAATCTCCGCGAGACTTCAATAAAACTGCCAGATCCTTGCTATGCCATCGCATGTGGTAGTAGCAATACTCGTGATCGCGGAGCGAAGGCGATCCACACTGGGTTCCGTTGACCTTAAGGTGACGACAGCGGGCAACACTCATCGGGTATAAGGACATTTTGTTTCTCCTGTTTCACGAATGAAATTCAAGCGTATGAAATGACAGCGGAGTATGGAGGCGCGGGCCCGGGGCTGGGGCGGGGGCTCTTCTGGCGGTATTGATCAGTTGGTACCTCCCCCCTCCCCCCCTCCTCGCGAGTGGAATCATGGAGTTAGAGAGAATTTATGGGCTGGGTCTTTGAAGAATAAGGACTTATATGGAAAGTATTTGGGAATAAGGACTTAGGGAACTTTTGCAGGGGTGATAGCCGGATGGGGCAGCAGTACAGATGGACAGCAAGATCATGGTCAGCAATATCATGGTCGGCAAAATCATGGTCAGCAATATCGGTGCGCCGGCTATTCGCGGACAAGAGTGTCCGCGCCACACTTGAGCTGAGATTCGGCGGCGGTTGATTGTCAAAGATCCAAGGGTCCTAAAGCTAAGGGATGGTTGCCGTCGGGGCCGGCCTCCTGAGAGGCATTCTCGAAGCAGCCGTTGGGCGGGCGCGGATGGTCTGCGCCCCAATCGAGGGACGATTGTCGCGCAGGATGAGGTTGGAAGTCTGTGATGGGACACACAGTTCGATTGTGATGAATTGATTGCGCGAGCGGGACAAACCAAACCGGCAAATTACACGAAGAGCGGATTCCCGGAGCGGCCGAAGCCGGAAGAAAGGATCGAGGTGGAGGGCGCGGTTGAAGCCGCACCTTTGAACAACTTGCTTGTATACGAGGATTAAAAAAATCGAAGTTTGCTGGATTGGGGGACGAAGGACAAGAACGGGAGCAAGAACAAGAGCAAGAACAAGAGCAGCGGACAAGAGTGTCCGCTCTATACGAGCGGGTTATTTGGGCATGAGTTCGGCCACGGTGAGTTGATCGGCGTGGCGTAATTCGGGGAACAAGCAGGCCCAGATGGCGATGATCAGGAGGGTACCAACACCTCCCAGGACGACGGCGGGGACGGTACCGAACCATTGAGCGGTGAGTCCGGACTCGAACTCGCCGAGTTCGTTGGAGACGCCGATGAAGAGCATATCGACGGCGCTGACGCGGCCGCGCATTTCGTCAGGAGTGGCGACTTGGATGAGGGTGGCGCGGATGATGACGCTGACCATGTCGGCGGCTCCGGTGAGGAAGAGGGCGATGAGGGAGAGGATGAGGCTGTGGGAGAGGCCGAAGAGGATGGTGAAGACGCCGAAGGCGGCGACGCAGGAGAGCATGGTGAGACCGGCGCGGCGGCGGATGGGGCGGTGAGCGACGGCGATGGCCATGAGGGCGGCGCCGACTCCGGGAGCGCTGCGGAGGAGGCCGAGGCCCCAGGGTCCGGTGTGGAGGATGGTTCTGGCGTAGACGGGCAGGAGGGCGACGGCGCCTCCCAGGAGCACGGCGAACATATCGAGGGAGATGGCACCGAGGACGAGTTTTTTTTCTCCGATAAAGCGAAAGCCGGCCAGTACGGTGCGGAGGCTGATGGGCTCTTTCTGGATGGCGTTCTTTGGGGGCGAAGAAGGCAGGGGATGAATGCGGAAGGTGAGGAGGATGGAGAGGATAGAGACGGAGACGGCGAGAGCGTAGACGGCGTGAGGGCCGCGGAACAGGGCGTAGGCGATGCCACCGATCGCGGGTCCGGCGATGGTTGCGACTTGAAAGGTGCTGGCATTCCAGGCGACGGCGTTGGAGAAATGTTGTTCGGGAACGAGGTGGGGGAGAATGGCGCGGCTGACGGGAAAGCTGAAACTGCGGAAGACTCCGAGGAGGACGAGAACGAAGTAGATGGAGTGTACGGAGTGGGGAGCGCGCCAACTGATGGTGAGGAGCAGGGTAGAGCAGAGGCCGTAGCCGGCATAGCACCACATAAGGAGTTTGCGGCGGTCGAAGATATCGGCGGCGTGACCGGCGAAGAGAAAGAGGACGAAGCCAGGGAGAAACTGGGCGAGGCCGACGTATCCGAGATCGAGGGGACGTTTGGTGATCTCATAGACCTGCCATCCGACGGCGACGGACTGCATTTCGAGCGCGACCACGATGAAGAAGCGGGCGAGGGTAAAGGAGACGAAGTTGGGGTAGGAGAAGGCAACTCGCCCGGCGAGGCGCGGGTCTGTGGAGGTGAGCATTGGATATTACTTTGCCACAAAATCAGAGGCGGTTGATGAGCGACGCGACGTAACCGGCGCCAAATCCGTTATCGATATTTACGACGCTGACGTTGGAAGCGCAGGAATTCATCATTCCCAGTAGAGCGGCGAGGCCTTCGAAGGCGGCGCCATAACCGATGCTGGTGGGAACGGCGATGACGGGGACTCCGACTAAACCGCCGACGACGCTGGGCAAGGCGCCTTCCATGCCGGCGCAGACAATGATGACGCGGGCCTGGGCGAGTGCTCCGCGATGGGCGAGGAGGCGGTGGATGCCGGCGACTCCGACGTCGTAGATGTGCCGGACGTTGTTGCCCATCAGTTCGGCGGTGACCAGGGCTTCTTCGGCGACGGGGATGTCGCTGGTTCCAGCGGAGACGACCACGATGACGCCTTTCCCGTGCATTTTGCGATGGCGCTTGAGGACGATGGCGCGGGCCAAAGCTCGATACTCGACCGGGGGCACGCTGTTGGGTAAGGCGGCGACGACGGCGTCGTATTGTTCGGGAGTGGCGCGGGTGGCGAGTACGTTGCCTTCGTGGTCGGCGAGGTGGCGGAAGATCTCGGCCACGTGGTGGGGCGTTTTTCCGAGGGCAAAGATGACTTCGGGCATCCCCTGGCGGAGGGCGCGATGGTGATCGATTTTGGCGAAACCGAGGTCTTCGAAGGGCAGATGACGGAGGCGTTCTACGGCGTCGTCGGGGGAGAGGCGTTTTTTGCGGACCTGATCGAAGAGCTTGCGAAGAGCTTCGGAGTTCATAGATGTTGGACAGCCATTGTAGATTGGCTGGGGTGTGGAGAGTGGGAGAAGAGTGGGAACTGCCACAGGGAGACCGAGAGGCGGACGGGCGAGTCGAGCGCGCCGATGCGGTCGAAGTCGTGAAATCAATTACTTTCAGTTAGTTACGCAGATTACTCCGGTGGTTCAACGACCTTTGGACAGATTGCCCCGGTGGGCGGCGCACCCTATAATCGGCTTACTCTGGTTCTGGATTCTCTGGCAGGCGCTCGGGTGGGTAGGCCCCAGCGTAAGTGTGTCTGTTGGCCGCACTGATAGCCCTTATGGGAAAACGCCTGCACCGCGCACGGATGAGTAGTTTGACCAGGATCTCCTTTCTTTGCAGTCATGTTTGTGGTGTTCTTTGCGGTCTTCTCTGCAGCCTTTCGCCGATGATTGTGAGCACTCCGGCATGGGGGCAGTCGGGGAGCATTCCGTCAACCATTACAACGACGACTGACGAAACGGGGCGGAAGATTTACGTGAATGGGGAAGAGGCTGGGGAGGGTTCGCGGGTGGAGGTGGGGGGGGGCGCGCGAAGTTCGCTGGTTTATTGGAGCGTGACGGAGCATCGTTTCAAGCCAGTTCCGACGAGCGGGGCGGTGATGCGGGCGGCGCGTTCGGCGGCTTCGGAAGTGCATAGCTATCTGGACAGCCGGGCGCAGACTCATCAGACGCTGAACCGGGCTTTTAGCCAGGAGGATATCGACGCGGCGATTGAGCGGGCGGCGGCGCGGCACAATGTGGATCCCAGCCTGGTGCGATCGGTGGTGAAGGTGGAATCGAATTTCAATCCCAATGCGGTGTCGCGCGCGGGGGCGATGGGACTGATGCAGTTGATGCCGGCGACGGCGCGATCGCTGAATGTTTCCAATCCTTTTGACCCGCAACAAAACGTGGATGCCGGGGTTAGACATTTAAGGAAATTATTGGACAGCTACAACGGCGACGTTCGTCTGACGCTGGCGGCATATAACGCGGGATCGGGAGCGGTGGCGCGGAGCGCGGGGGTTCCACATTTCAGGGAGACGCAGGATTACGTGCGCCGGATCACGAACTTGTACAACGGCGGGAGCGAACCGTCACACATTTTCCGGAGTTCGATGAGCGCGCCGGCGTATGAACCGGTGCGAGTGCAGCGGGATGCTCGAGGCGTGCTGCACATCAGCAACACGGAATAGGCGACGCGGTCCGCCGTGGTAGCGGAGAGCGTCGATGGAATTTGAGTTGTGATTCTGAGCGAAGGGGAGGGCCTCTGCATTTTGGGTCTTCGCTTGGCTCGGGATGACGAAAAAGACAGGTGCAGTGAAGACCCAGGCTTCTACGACCCTAAATCGAGGCGGCCACGCCTTGCGTTTTGGCGCAGCATTGTTGCTCCTGCTGCTGCCCTCGGACTCCGTTTGGGCGCGGGTTCACCACAATGATGCGTGGGCGCGGCAGCAATTTGCCAAGGCGGAACGGATGCGGGAGGCGCTGAATGGCCGTCCGGCTGGAGAGCGCACGCGCCGGGAATACCAGCGGGTGATCGATTCGTATCATAGGGTTTACTTTGGCTCTCCGGCATCGTCGAAGGCGGACCCGAGCGTGGTGGCGACGGCCGAGCTGATGGTGGAGATGGGGCGGCGGTTTGACGACAACAAGATTTTGAGGGGCGCGATCGAGCAATACCGTTTTTTGCGGAGGGAATATCCGGGGAGCAAATACCGGTTCGATGCGCTGTTCACGATCGGCGAGATTTATAAAGACGATCTGAACGATCCGGAAGAGGCGCGGACGATATTTCAGGATTTTCTGCATCGCTATCCGCGGAACCGGCTGGCCGACGATGCGCGCTCGGCGGTGAAGGAGCTCGACGCCGAGGCGGACGCGATGGAGCGCGCGGGGCAGAAGGCGGCGGGCAAGCGGCGGTTGACGTCCGGTTCGGGCAATGGCAAAGCGGGCGCGGGCACGGAGACGGGCGAGGCCGGCGAAGCGGGGAGCAACCGTCGTGATGCGTTGCCCCGAGTGACTGGAGTGCGGCACTGGTCCACGCCGGATTACACGCGGGTGGCGATCGACGTGGAGCAGGAGGTGAAGTTTGGATCGCAGCGGATCTCGAATCCGGACCGGATTTTCTTCGACCTGCACGACACCAAGCTGGCTTCGACGCTGGTGGGCAAGACGTTTGACGTCGACGATGGCTTTCTGAAGAAGATACGGGTTGCGGAGTATCAGCCGGGGCGCACGCGGATTGTGCTGGAGGTGGACGACCTGGCGAGCTACGACGCTTTTCTGCTGCCGGACCCGTACCGGCTGATCATTGATGTACACGGCAAGGATGCGCACGGCAGTGATGCGCACGGGAAAGCGAAGCGGTCGAATCCGTCATTGGCAGAGCTGGCGAAGGCGAACGCGGACACAGCCCTGGCGGCATCGGCGGATGCGGAGGATGAGTCGGGCGAGGCAGAGACGAGCGGAGAGGCGAAAAGAGACAACAGGAAAGCGGCGACGGGCAATTCGAAGCCGGGGCCGGTTGAAACCGACTTGCCTGCGGTCGACGCGAGCGCGGATTCCCAGCCGGTGGCGAATCGCGCGGGCGTGATCAAGACGACGGTGACGGTGAAAGGGACGAATCGCAGGATTCCAAAGACGATTGTGGAGGCGGATGATCGCGCGCCGTCGAAGCCGGGCAGGCTCGAAAGCGAGAAGCGCCGGCGCGAAGTGAAGCCTAGCCAAGGGGCAGAAAACTCGGGCGACGATCGGACGACGGTGGCGAAGGCGGATTTGGCGGCGCCGGGTTCGTCGTTGTCGTCGTCATCGTCGTTGTCGTCGTCGTCGTCGTCATCGTCATCGTCATCGTCGTTTCCGTCATCATCGCTATCTTCTTCTTCTTCTTCTTCTTCTTCTTCGCGTGCTTCTTCCAGTTCCGGGCACCGGAGGAAATCTGGTACGGCGGTGGAAGCGGCAGATACGGGGGATCTTCATACGGGGGCCAATCTGGAGGCAAGGGAAGCGGCGCGAGAAGCGCGTCCCACGGCGGCGGGCGACCGGTCTTTGACGCGGGCTCTGGGATTGAAGATTGGGAAGATTGTGATTGACGCGGGTCATGGCGGGCATGACACGGGCACGATTGGGCCGAATGGGTTGCTGGAAAAGGACGTAGTGCTCGATGTGGCAAAGCGGCTGGGGCGTTTGCTGGAATCGCGGCTGGGAGCGGAAGTAATTTATACCCGGCAGGATGACACTTTTATTCCGCTCGAAACCCGCACCGCGATTGCGAACCGGGAGCGGGCGGATTTGTTTATTTCGGTGCACGCCAACTCGAGCCGGGATGCGGACGCGCGCGGGGTCGAAACCTACTACCTGAATTTCACTTCTTCGCCGGAAGCGCTGGAAGTGGCGGCGCGGGAAAATGCGGTCTCGGAGAAGTCGATTCACGAGCTGCAGGATCTGGTGAAGAAGATTGCGCTGAAGGAAAAGATCGAAGAATCGCGCGAGTTTGCCGGCGACGTGCAGGAGTCGCTTTACGGCGGGCTGGCTCTGAATAATGCGGGCATCCGCAATCGTGGGATCAAGAAGGCGCCATTTATCGTGCTGATTGGGGCGAACATGCCTTCCATTCTGGCGGAGATTTCGTTTGTGTCGAATCCCACCGACGAACGGAAGATGGAAACCTCGGAGCATCGGCAGCGCATTGCGGAATCGCTGTACCGGGGCGTCTCGAAATACGTGAACGGATTAAGCGGCGTAAAAGTCGCGAGCAAGATCGACAAACCCGAAGGACAGTGAGGGCGACTCCGGAGTCCGGGCGCGTGGACGTTTCAAGAAAATTAGAAAATGGTTAAAGCGACCGGAGGTTACGCCGGTGACAAGAGTAAGGTGGCGATCCGTGTTTTTGATAGCTCGATGCGGATTTCCCGCGCTATGGTTGACATGATTATGCTGAAGCAGGCTCGGACACGGCGCGGGAAGCCAAGTACAATCGTCGCACTGGCCCTGTGCTTTCTGCTTACAAGCGGAGCGTTGGCGCAATCTCCAAAAGATCTTTACGCGAGCGAGAGCGCCAAGTTAGAGGGGCTGGAGCGCATGTGGAACCAGGCCCAGCTCAGCCGCGACGTGGCCGCGATCGCGAGCATGATCGGCGACAAGTTTATTAACACGGAATACGACGGTGAAGTGAGCGATCGGAAGAAATTTCTGGCGGACTTCAAGGACCCGGAGTATCAGCCCGCGATCATGAATATCGGGGAGATGAAAGTGGAACTGTACGCCAATACGGCGATCGTAGCGGGCAGCTACCATACGAAAGGCAGTTACGGCACCAAACCGTACGAGCATTTCGGACGCTTCACCGATACCTGGGTGTTTCAGGAAGGCAAGTGGGTGTGCGTGGCGAGCCACACCAGCCTGCTGAAGAAGTAGAGAGTAGGGCCTCCGGTTTTCTGATTCTTCAGAGCAAATCGACGTTGCGCTTACTCTTCCGCTCGGGTTGCAAGCTGGCTCCCCGTTTTGGCATGGCCAACAAACCAACGAGATAATCTCTCGTCAAATTCGGTTGGATGCGTGCCCACCGCGCCACAGTGGTCGGTGTTGGCTACTTCCCAGAGGGAGACACTCGGATTTCGAGCGGCGATCAGCCGGGAATGGCGAACGGGGATGTTGCTATCGTTTTGCGCATGGATTAGAAAGACGGGAACATTGGTGGAGGCCACGACGTTTTGGGGAGAAGCCCGTTCGAAATCAAAGTCGTACCTGAGTCGAGAGTAAACAAATGCGAACTCGATAATGGGACGCAGGGCGGTTCGTCCCAGCCACGGTCCGGTGTGAAAGAATTGGCCGATACGGTCGTAACCAATTTCGCGGAAGGTTGCGAAAGGCGACTCAGCGGCTACGGCGCAGAAGCGTTTTTCCGAGCGCAGCGATTGCAACAACAGCGCCGCGCCCATGGACTCCCCGAGGCCAAAGATACAGTCGGGATGTTGGTTCTGTTCCAGCCAATCCAACCAGCGATGGATGTCATCCGATTCCAGGAGCCCGAATGTCGCCAGGCTGCCGCCGCTGATTCCATGCGCCCGAGCGTCAGGCAAAAGCACATCGAATCCGTGGCCCACCAGCAGTTCCGCATAGCCGAGCATTCCGAGGCGGTTATCGGCGAGTCCGTGCAACAGGATTACCGTGTTCCCGTTGCCGTTGGCTGGGCGAATGTTCCACGCGCTTAGAATCGCTCCATCCTGCGCAGTAACGATGATGTCAGAGACGTTGGAGTTATGAATGCGGGCGATTTCACGAGCTTCCGCACCATCCCCGGAAGACAAGAGGCGCCGTTTGGGATGCAACGTCACCTCGGCGAGAAAGACTCCAGCTACGGCGGCCAGGCAGATCGCAAGACACGGATAGAGCAGCCAGGAAACGGCGCTAAGTCTCTGGAAAAACTTGGTTGCCATCTACTCCAAACTACGCGATTGGGAGTGAAGATGTTCCGCGAAAACGGACATCGGTGGGGCTGCACTTACGAGTGTCGCGGCCGGTCTGAACCGACGGTAAGATATTTCTCCATGAAGCCCTCCCACTTGAATCGTCAAATCCGTTATGGAATCGCAGCCGTTGCGCTGGGGTTACTTGTCACCAGCAGCGTGTCGGGTTCGGGGAATTCGAATCCGGCTTTGAATTCAGCGTCAGGCGCGGAGCTTCGCTCCGCTGGGCGGACAGGGGCGTCCGGCGCTACGCGGGTAGAGGTGACTCGGGTGGGTGGTCCCGCGCTACCTCCGGGTAAGACGGTGCACATCACCATCGATGGGTTGAGGAACCGGCATTCGATCAGCCCTTATGTTTATGGCGGGGCGTACCCGCAGGATGCAGCGACGGTCAGTGACAGCGGGCTGAGCGTGGTGCGCTGGGGCGGGGATGCGACGTCAACTTACAACTGGCAGTTGGAGACTTACAATTCCGCCAACGATTACTACTTTGAAGATTATGACGCTGAGGGTTTCGGCAATGGAGCTGATGGAAACTCCACGCAATTCATACAGGACGTAAAGGCAGCCGGGAGCAATCCGCTGATGACGATGCCGATGCTGCCGTGGGTGGCGCAGACGGCGGAAACATCGGCGCAACAGGGCGGCTCGGACAATTATCACTGGAGTTTTTCGGTAGCAAAGTACGGGGCGCAATGCAGCGTCGATCCGTACAACACGGACGCGGGCAATGGCATGGTGGCGGGGGCGTGCGACAGCTACCTTACGGCCAATCCCAACGACGCGTATTTTCCGTTGCTGGATGAACCGGGAAATAACGATCCCGCCAACAGTGTTTACCGCAATCAATGGGCGGCGGCGCTGGCCACGGCTTTTGGGAGCGCCCCGCATTTTTACGACATGGACAACGAGATCGAGATCTGGGGCAGCACGCATCGCGACGTACATCCCCAGCCCTCGGCCTATGACGAGTTGCGGGATACTTATATTGCGGAAGCCCGGGCACTGAAGGGCTGGGATGCGGCGGCGATACGGCTGGGGCCGATTACGTGCTGCTGGTGGTTTTACTGGAACGGGGCCAACGGCAATGACAAGGGGGCGCACGCGGGAAACGACTTTCTGCCGTGGTGGCTGAACGAAGTGTATTGGCAGGATAAGGTTGCGGGGACGCGTTCGGTGGACGTGCTTGATGTGCATGCGTATCCCGACACTCCCGACACTTCTTCGTATACGCTGGCGCAGAAGCGGGCGCTGGCGGTGCGTATTTTCCGCGATTACTGGGATCCGACGTACGTCAGCGAATCGGGGGACATCAATCAGAAGTGGACGACATTTATTCAGCCGAAGAAGACGATTCCATTCCGTCTGCCGCGGCTGCGGGCGATCGCCAACATGATTTATCCGGGGACGCCTTTGAGCGTGACGGAATGGAACGCGGCGGTGGCGGGCGAATCGGATTATTCGACGGCGATCTCCGACGCGGACGCCTATGGCGTTCTGGGGCGGGAGCGCGTTTATCTGGCGTCGCGCTGGGTGGCGCCGGTCCCCGGGAATCCTAATTATCTGGGGCTGAAGCTGTATACGAACTATGACGGGCAGCATCACGGGTTCGCCGCGACTTCGGTATCGGCGGTGAATGACGGGAGCCCGAACCTGGTGAGCACTTATGCGGCCATGGACGCGGCGGGTAAGACTCTGACGGTGATGGTGCTGAACAAAGCGCCGTCGACCGCGCTGGCGGCGCAGTTTGCGGTGAGTGGGTTTGCGCCTGCGCAAGTGACGACCTACACTTTGGGGCCGAAGAATCCGACGAAGATCGTGGCTTCGTCGACGCAGGCCTGGTCGCCCAGCATGACGTTTGCGCCTTACACGGCGACGCTGCTGGTGATTACGGGTTCCACGACGCTGCCCGGCGCGGAATGGGATCTGAATCCAGACACGGTCATGGTGGCGGCGAATGGGACGGTGACGCTCTCTCCGAAAATCGTTTCCGGGTCGGGAACGGTGACGCTGGGGACTCCGCAGTCGGATGCGGGGATTACGCTGGCGGTGACGCAGGGCACGGTCACGTCGAGCCAGAGCGGGGCGATCACGGTGACTGCGGGCAAGAAGGCGGGTTTCTATCACTTCAGCGTTCCGAGCACGGATAATGCGGGTGTGGCGCAGCAACAGGAGGGATGGATTGTGGTGGGCAATCCAGCGGCGTCGCTCAGCGAGCAAGGGAATAATCAGAGTGGAGCGCCGGGTACGAAGCTGAACCTCTCGGTTACGTTAACGCCGGGACAGTCGGGCGGGACTTCAGGGACGGGGGCGGACATTCTGTTCACGACGGATGCGGGAACACTCTCCAGCCGGATGGTGACGACGGACGCGACGGGAAATGCGGCGGTAGTGTTGACGTTGCCGGGGGGGCCGGGAACGGTGCATGTGACGGCGGAAGGGCCGTACGGGCTGGGGCATCCGGTGGCGACGTTCACGGAGACGTCGCAATAGGGGCCAAGAAGTCTCCACGAAGTTTCGCAGGGTGGAAACTTTCCGGGGCTGCCGGTAGTCTAACTCGATAGCGCAAGTGCGCCTTTTTCGAATGAGATTATCGCGGCAGGTACTGGTTGTCTTCGTGGTTTTGGTTGTTTGCGGGGCGGCGTTCGCGGCCGAGGCATCGACTGTGGTCGCTGCGGCCGCCACTTCTGCTGCGGCGGTTCTTCCCTCGGGATTTGGCGGCTGGGAGTTGAAGGGGGCGATTGCGCGGAGCGACGATCCTTCTGCCGCCGATGCGGCGAATGCGCCGGTCCTCAAGGAGTATGGCTTCCAGCGCCTGGAAAAAGCGTCGTACACGCGCGACGACGGGCGCAATCTCACCGTCAAGGCGGCTGTGTTTGAGGATGCGAGCGGCGCGTACGGGGCGTTCACCTACTACTATTCCGACGAAATGGGGCAGGAGACCATCGGTGGGCAGGCCGCTTTTCTGAATAACCGGGTGCTGTTCTACCAGGGGAACGTGCTGGTGGATGCGGTGTTTGACCGGATGAGCGTGATGTCGGCGGCGCAACTGCGGGAACTGGCCGGGCTGCTGCCGAAGCCGGCCGACAACAAAGACAAGGCACCATCGCTGCCGACGCGTCTTCCGAAGCGGGTGAGTCAGAGCAATCCGGGGCAGAACAATCTCGAGAAAAATTCGACGAAGTACATTATGGGTCCGATAGCGCTCGAGAGGATCGGGTCGCCGCTGCCGGCTGCGATGGTGGATTTTAAGTCGGACGCAGAGGTTGTGATCGGCAAGTATGCGGTGACTGCGGGCGAAGCCACGCTGATGCTGATCGAGTATCCCAACTCGCAGATAGCGGCCGACCGATTGCGGCAGATTGACGCGGCGCATCAGGTCACGCAGCAGCAACCGGGAGTGGCGTCGATTGTGGATGTGGGGCCGTTTTTCGATGCGCGGACGGGGCCCATCATCGTGATTGCGGCGGGCCCGCTTTCGAAGAGCGAAGCGCGATCGCTGATGTCGTCGATCAGTTATGACGCTGAGGTGACGTGGAACGAGAATACTTACGTCAGCAAAAAAGACAATCTGGCAAATTTCCTGTTCAATGCGATCGTTCTTTGCGGAATTGTAGTGGGTCTGGCGCTGGTGGCGGGAATCGCGTTTGGGGGACTGCGGTTGATCATAAAGCGGTTTTTCCCCGACTCGGTGTTCGACCGGCGGGAGGCGATGGAATTCATCTCGTTGCACCTGGAGGAGGAGGCACGGCCGCTGCCCCGGGAGCGGTAAGTGACTCAATCGAAGGTCGTTAGAGTCGAAAGGGCGCCATTTTTCCGGTTTTGGGTCACGTTTGCTGACTTGTGGACGCATCGTCTAAGTTATTGAAAATAAGACTATTTAAGTCACAAATTTTGCTTGACACTGTGCTTTTAAGGCTCATAAGATTCCGGCAGAAAGTTCTGATGGCTTAAACCTCCGTTGGGACTATTCTCCCTTGAAAGAAAAGGCCGCCCAAGTTGCCGGGCGGCCTTTTCGTTTTTGAGGTAGTTGTCAACTTCGTTGTCAGTTCTCATTTCCCGTTCTCAGTTCTCAATTCCCGGTTCTCAGTTCTGAGTTGGTGGCGAGAGCTGAAACTTTCGAGGGTCTGGGTCCGTACAATGTTTTGTTGGGGAGTGCGAAGTTGGAGGGACGTGCAATGTTTTGCGATCAATGTGGGGCGCAGTTGCAAGGGGGACAGCGGCAGTGCGGACGTTGCGGAAAAACCGTGCTGGGATTGATGGAGCTGCGGCGGAGCCGGGTTCGCGATCACGTCCGACTGGTGGGCATTCTCTGGATGGCGTACTCGGCGTTGCACGTGGTGGCTGGCGTGGTGCTGATCATTGTGGCGCAGGTGATCTTCGGACGGGTGATCCATATTCCCAACGGGCCACCGCCCGAAGTCACGGTTTGGCTGCGGCCGCTGCTCAGCGTCATTGGATGGCTGGTCTTGGCCAAGGCTGCGGCCGGCTTTTTCGCCGGGTGGGGCTTACTGCAACGGGAGGAGTGGGCGCGAGTGGTGGCGTTGGTGGTGGGCTTTGTGGCGTTGCTCAACGTACCGCTGGGCACGGCGCTGGGCGTCTACACGCTTTGGGTGTTGTTGCCGACGCAATCGGACGACGAGTACAAGGCGCTGACGCAGGCCGCATAACTGGAAGGGGCGCGTCACGGGGCGCAGTCAGCAAGTCGATGTTTCCGCATGGTTGACGCACGGTGCGGGCAAATTCCCTCCTCAACGCGAGCTCGGGGCTATCCGGCTATCTGTAGGACAAACTCCGACAGACAACTCCGGCCATGGCGCACTATCGTAGATCGAGTTCCCAAGCGATATGGAAGATCAGGCGCGGCTTTCGGCTGGCGCTGTGTTTCGGGACCTTGTTGTTTCGGGACAAGGCTGGGACGAGGCTGCCCGCAAGGCACGGAACTGGAAGCAACTTGAACAAAGGAGTGACTTTCAAATATGAGACCTATATCCAAAGTGCCGTCAGCGCATAAAGAGATCAACTCGATCTCGCAACCTGTTAGCGATCTGGAAGAGCAGATCCGCGCGCGCGCTTACGAGTTGTACGAACAGCGCGAGGAGGGTAGTGGGAGCGAAGTTGAGGATTGGTTGCAGGCGGAGTCAGAAATCCGGGGTTTGTCGAACAAACTCGCGGCCTAAACCAGCCTAGGACTAAAAGAAGCCGGTCCCCGGAAGCGATCGGGACAAATCCTCCCGTCCCGGTTGAGTCCGGGGACTTTTTGGAGTGGGGTGTGGCACCGAAGGGGACGCCAGTCCTTCCCGTTTCGCGTTGAGCAGTGTGACATTTGGCGTTCGACGGGGTCAAAGGCGCTAACCAGGGGCACACGGGAATCCGGGGAAATCGGGGATTCGTAAAGGTGGATCTGTTTTCCGTGGGGTGGATCGCGGAACGAAACAGGAAATCGGAGTAGTGAGAGGCAATGGCTACGGCACAGGTTAAGTTCTGCGGGGACAGTGAAGAGATAGAGGTGATGACTGGGCCATTCGATGTTTTGCCGGCCGGCGAGCGGGGTGTTGTGCGGGATGCAGACGCGGACTGGGATCGTCCTTTGTTTTTGCCGTGGGTTTGGAACGTCGTGGACCAGGCCATGTCGAAGATCGACGATGCGGGAGTGGCCGCGAACCGGAGTTGCGACGAATCGTCAGATGGCGCGCGGCCCGATGCGTCCGGAGACGATCTCGGGTCGAGGTGCGGGCGCATTCTTCTTGGCCAGCATGTTATAGAGTGTGGAGCGGGCAATCCCCAAAACCTCGGCGGCGCGGCTCTTGTCACCCCCGACCCGTTCCAACACCTTTGAGAGATGGCGTTTCTGAATTTCTTCCATGGAAAGCATCTCCTCCTCGTGGGCATGGGTGGAAGCACATCGGAAGTGCGCGGGTAAATCCTTAACATCGATGACCGGTCCCTCAACCATCATGCAGGCGTTTCCCAGAACATTTTCCAACTCGCGCACATTACCGGGCCACAGATAGGAGGCGAGGAGGGCTTGGGCGCGGCGCGTAATGCCAGCCACAGGCTTGTTGTATTGCGAGGCGAATTTCTCGACGAAGTACTTCTGAAGCAGAGGCATGTCTTCCCGGCGGTCAGCGAGGCGGGGAAGTCGTATCTCGGTCATGGAAAGGCGGTAGAAGAGATCTTCGCGGAACTTGTGCTCCTGGACGAGGGCGCGCAAGTTTTTGTTAGTGGCGGCAATCACGCGGACGTCGACTTTCCGAAGCGCGGGAGACCCCACTCTCTGCACCTCCTGATTCTGGAGGACTCGCAGCAACTTGGCCTGGCCGGCGAGGGGCATATCGCCGATCTCGTCGAGGAAGACGGTTCCCTGGTGGGCATACTCGAATAATCCAACCTTATCCTGGGCTGCTCCGGTAAAGGCTCCGCGCACGTAGCCAAAGAGTTCGCTTTCGAAGAGGGTTTCGACGAGCGCTGAACAATTACAAACGGCAAAGATGCGATCCGCCACGGGACTGAGGCGATGGAGGGCGCGAGCGGCGAGTTCCTTTCCGGTTCCGGTGTCTCCGGTGACAAGAACGGTGCGGAAATGGGGCGCGACGCGGCGTATTTTGGAGAAGACGTCGATGATCAGCGGGCTGCGGCCCACGATTCCTTCCAACTGAAAAGTATCGACGAGGGCTTTGTCGAGCTCTCCAATGCGTCGCCGGTGTCGATTCTCGTCTACGAGGCGGGAAATGCGTTGGGCGAGAGCGGGGATATCGAGGGGCTTGGTCAGATAGTCGGCGGCGCCCTTGCGAATGGCCTCGACGGCGGATTCGGCAGAGTAGTAGCCCGTCATCAGAATTATTTCGGTGGCGGGATCGCTGGCGACCATTTGCTCGAGGAGAGACATGCCGCTAATCCTGGGCATCATCAAATCGAGGAGCACGATTTCGGGGTGCTGTTCGTAGAAGAGAGTCAGGCCCATCTCGGGATCGGTCGTGGAGAGAATCTCAAGTCCCTGTTGCGACAAGGCGGACTGGATAAGTCCCAAATTCTGATACTCATCATCGATAACGAGCAGTTTGAGGCCGAGATCCTGAGCGTTCTTCATCCGCATGCCTCCAGGCGATGGCCGGTGGAACCGTCGGACGTTGCCAAAACTTCCTGTATTTTCTTAGCGAGAACATCGCGGCTGAAGGGCTTCTGGAGGAAGGCCACGCCGGGCTTGAGGATGGAGTAGTGGAGGATGGCATCATCGGAGTGGCCGGATACAAACAAGACCCGCATTCCGGGACGGGTGGCTGTGAGCAGTTCGGCCAGTTCGCCGCCACTCATGCCGGGCATGATGACATCGGTGATCAGGAGATGGATGGGGTGGCGATATTCGGCGGCGATGCGGATGGCGTCGGCGCCGTTGGCAGCTTCGATCACGCGGTATCCCATACTCACAAGGAGTTGATGACTGAGTTCGCGGAGCGCATCTTCGTCCTCTGCCAAGAGAATGGTTTCGGTCCCGGACAGGATGGGCGGGCTGGTTTCCGGTTCGACGGGAGTCGCTGTTTCCGTGACGCGAGGCATGTAGACCTTGAAAGACGCACCTTTATCAAGCTCGCTGTGAACCCAGATGTAGCCACCGCTTTGCTGCACGATTCCATAGGCGGTGGCCAGACCAAGGCCAGTACCCTTGCCGGGTTCTTTGGTGGTAAAGAAAGGTTCAAAGATGCGGGCTTGCGTTTTCTTGTCCATTCCAATGCCGGTGTCGGTTATGGTGAGCAAGACGTAGGGTCCGGGTCTGAGGTCGACGTGGTGCTGTTGAATATAATTCTCGTCCAGTTCAGTGTTACTGGTTTCAATGATTAACCTGCCGCCACGGGGCATGGCGTCGCGAGCGTTGATGGCGAGATTCATGACGACCTGGTCGATCTGGGTGGGATCGGCTTTGACATGGCCGAGGCCGGGGTCCTGTCTGACGATCAGTTCGATATCTTCGCCGAGCAGGCGAGTGAGCAGTCCGCTGGTTTCGGTGACCAGGGTGTTGAGATCGAGGACCTTGGGCGAAAGCACCTGCTTTCTACTGAAGGCGAGCATTTTGCGAGTGAGAGCGGCGGCGCGGTAACCGGCTTTTTTGATCTGCTCGACCTTAGCCCGAAGAACTGGGTCGGGTAGCGAACCCAGTAACAAGTCGCTATAGCCGATAATCACGCCCATGATGTTGTTGAAGTCGTGGGAGACGCCGCCCGCCAGTCTGCCCAAGGCTTCCATTTTTTGGGCTTGGCGAAACTGATCCTCGAGTTGGCGTTGATCGGTGATGTCGGTACAGGTTCCGACCCACTCCCGGATGGCGCCTGCATTTTCGAGGACAGGGACGCCGCGGACGAGGAGGTCGCGGAATTCGCCGTCATGGCGACGTGCTTTGAACTCGACAACGTAGTGGGCGCCGGTCTTGACCGCATTGGACCAAGCCTCGGCAACGCGCTGGCGATCGTCCGGGTGAACGGAGTCAAGCCATCCCAGTCCCGAAGTTTGTTCCTCGGTTTTGCCAGAGAACTCACGCCAAGCCGTTAGATCTTCGACTACGGCACCGGCGGCGTCGGTCGTCCAGACCACCTGGGAGGTGGCAGTGACGAGAGAGCGATACCGCTCCAGGCTATGGCGCAAGGCGAGGTCGGCGCGTTTGCGATCGCTGATATCCCGGAGCACATGAATGCAGCCACGACACTGTCCGTCGGCGTTCCGGACCGGTGTGGTGGTCACGTCGAAGGTCTTGCCTAAGCGAGTATCTTCGTAGTCGCAGCGTTGCGGCAGGCCGCTGCTCAACAGCATTTGGTGGGGGCAGTCGGATGGCGGGTCAGTAAGGCCGTGCAGGACTTCGTAACAGGGGCGGCCGACGATTTTTGCGAAGGGGAGCCCGAACATTTCGCTAGTGGCGCGGTTGGCGCGCTGCACCCGGCACTCGTTATCGATCAGGAGGACGGAATCGGGCACGGAGTCGAAAGTCAACTCCCATTCGTTCTTACCAGCGAGGACGCGCTCCCGCAGGCGCGTCTCCTCATCGCGGTAGGCCTTTTCACGCAAGCTCTGGCTGACGGCGAGAGGCAGTAACTGGAGGCGGTTCTTCAGTACATAGTCGGCCGCACCGCGCTTGATGTACTCGACCGCGGCTTCATCTCCCAAAGTCCCGGTCACGACGATGAACGGGATCGGCTTTTTGATTTGATGAAGCATGGCGAGGGCATCGAGGCCGGTCCAGGATCCCAGGTTGTGATCGGAGATGACCAGATCGTAGTTAGTTTGCCGGAGGCTTTGCTGAAAGTGTTCGGGCAAGGCGACGAGATCATAGGAGACGACGTAGCCGGCGCGTTTGAGGCGGGCGAGCATGAGTTCGGCGTCCGCAGGCGTATCGTCGACGATGAGCAGGCGAAGGGAACGGTTGGATGAGAGAGGTTCCTCGGCCCGAGTTGCGCTTTTTAATATCGCCGCCATAGGATCGGGGTCGTTTCCTTATCCGACCTGAAAGGCCGCTTGTGGAGGCGGCTGATTGATGACTAACCAGAACATACCGAGTTCCTTGACCGTCCTGCGAAATTGCTCGAAGTCGACCGGCTTCTGAATGTAACTATTCACGCCGAGCTGATAACTTCGGACTAAGTCTTGTTCTTCGCGTGAAGCTGTGAGAATTACTACGGGAATCGGGCGGGTGACGGGATTACTTTTCAGTTCTTTCAGCACCTGTAAGCCGTCGGCCTTGGGTAACTTGAGATCGAGAAGGACGACCCGCGGAGGCTGAGCGAGGCTGCGGTGTCGATAGAGACCGCGGCAGAAGAGAAAGTCAAGGGCCTGCTCGCCGTCGCGGACGATTTCGACACGGTTGGCCAAGCCTCCTCGACGCAGGGCGTGGAGGGCCAGTTCAATGTCATCGGAATTGTCCTCGACCAGGAGGATCTCAACCGGCAGTTGTGCCACGCGCGGCCTCCAATTCGTCGCTTACCGGAATGTGGCTGGTAAGAGCATCAGCATTCGGCGTGCCATTTTCCCGGCCGAGTGTGAAATAAAAAGTTGCGCCGCGACCCAATTCGGCCTCAGCCCATACCCGGCCGCCATGTCGCTGAATGATGCGCTGCACGGTAGCCAGTCCGACACCGGTTCCGGGGAAGTCCTCGGGGCGGTGCAGGCGTTGGAACACTCCGAAAAGTTTGTCGGCGTATTTCATGCTGAACCCCACGCCGTTGTCGCGCACAAAGATGACGGGCTGGGGGTTCCCGGGCATAGAGCCGATTTCGATGATGGGATGATCCTGTTGACTGGTGAATTTGACGGCATTCGACAGGAGGTTCGTGAGCGCCTGCTTCATAAGTAGCGGATCGCAATCGAGATAAGGCAGGGGGTGAATGATCCAGTCGATCGGATGTCCCGGTTTCTCCTGAATGACATCCCGCAGAACTTCCTCAACCAGGGGCTTGAGGCTAGTTACCTGCACCTTCAGTTCCTGGCGTCCGAGGCGGGCGAGACCTAACAATTCGTCGATGAGTTGGCCCATGCGGGAGGTGCCCTCGCGAATGCGTTGCAGATAGCGCTGGGCTTCGAAGGAGAGTTCGGCGCTGTGTTCCTCGAGGAGCAGTTGCGAGAAGCCAGCGATGTGACGGAGCGGGGAGCGCAGATCGTGCGATACGGAATAGCTGAAACTTTCCAGTTCTTTGTTCATGGCGAGAAGTTCGGCGTTGCGGCGGACCATATCCTGGTTGAGGGCTTGCAATTGATCCTGAATACGCTTGCGGACGGTGATATCGCGGCTCAGTTTGGAAAAGCCTTTTAGATTGCCGCCGCTATCGCGCAGAGCGGTGATGACGACGTTGGCCCAGAACTTCGAACCATCCTTGCGCACGCGCCAGCCTTCATCTTCGACTCTGCCTTCGGCGATGGCGGTGCGTAGTTCCTGCGCTGGTTTTCCCTGGCGCAAGTCGTCTTCGGGATAGAAGCAGGAGAAGTGGCGGCCGATGATTTCTTCGGCCTGATATCCTTTGATGCGCTCGGCGCCCAGATTCCAGCTTGTGATATTGCCTTGGGGGTCGAGGGAGAAAATTGCGTAATCTCTTACGTCTTCGACGAGCCGTCGAAAGCGCTCCTCGCTCTGTTTGAGGGCCTCCTGTTCGCGTTTGCGCTCGGACACGTCACGGATGGCGCTGGAGACCAGCAAACCCGTCTTGGTCTGGAGCGGACTGAGACTGACTTCCACCGGGAATTCGCTACCGTTCTTATGCACGCCAAGCAGTTCTAAAGAGGCTCCCAGGGGCTGAGACTGGGGTGAGGCGAAGAACTGGGAGCGGTGTGCCGAATGAACGGCGGGAGGATGCTGCGGCAGCAGGATTTCGATGGGGTGGCCGAGCAGTTCCTCGCGGCGATAACCGAACAGCCGTTCGACCTGATGATTGACCAGGACAATCTCGCCTTCGGGGTTGGTGACTGCCACCGCGTCGGGGGCAGCCTCGAGCAATCCGCGGAACTTGGCTTCGGCCCGGGCGACCTCGCGCTCATGTTCTTCGCAGTCTCTGGCGCGGTGAATCATGGTCAAGAGCGGCGAGACGGTGAAAGGGAGCGCGATGGCGGTGATGAGGGATATGAGGGCGGTGAACACCTTGAGGATTGCGGACAAGACGTAGACGGGGACCCAGACGGTGAGCGCCTCGACAAAATGGGTGAGGCCGCAAGCGACGATGAAGAGGCCGAAGGCGAGAACCATCCAATGAAACGGCAGGTCGCGGCGGCCCCGGTAGACGAGATAGGCGAGGTTGATGGAAATGGCGAGGTAGGCGATGCCGATGGTGGAATCGGAGATGACGTGGGTCCAGACCAGCGCCGGCTCTTTGAGATAGCAATAGGCGTGCGGGAGGAAATCGGAGGCAAAGATTGCCCGTGCCAGCCTGGGCCACGCCAGTAGGGAGCCAATCCCGAGCGCGGCGAGCGTGGCCAGTCCCGGCAGCAAATTGCCAGGGGTGACATGCGCCCAGGGTGATGGCGTAGTGGAGGTCGACATACTGTATTTTTCACACGAACGTGATGAGTAATTTTAGGACTGTGTGTTCACCGTGTATGTGGGGAGATTTCCGGAAATTTGTAAGCATATTCCTGACAAATGCTCTCGACAGTGCTTTCCCGACAATGTTCTCCCGACAATGTTCCGCGCTGAAGGGCACGCACGATGCAACGGCGCGGTCCATGCCGTCTGGCCGGGCCGCGCTGTTACATTCGTGGTTCCTCGACGCCATGGGGGAGGGCTGCCGATCGCGTCGCAAGCGGTCACGACGACATGCCGGCGGCGGGGAACTCATGAAACCGGGGCGCCATGTTGGCGGCGAAGCGCAGCGAAAGAGGACCCTGATCCTCTTCGTCAACATGGCGCCACAGAATCCACTCAGCCCGAGGAACGGACGAGAGTGGCGACAACTGGACTCTCAGGCGGCACGACTGGTCGCAATACGATGGGTAGTAGAAACTTCCACCTGCATGGTCTCGAGCGAAGGCTTGGTTTGCAGCAGGGGGCTGAGCGACTGGACAATGGAGTCGTAATGCTCGCGATGGTAATGGAGCGAGCTCTCGTGGGTGTTCCAGAAGCTGACGCACAGCAAGCGCTGCTGATCGTTGCCGTCGCGGAGGGCAATCAAGTCGACAAAGCCGGGCTGCTGCTGCAGGATGGGGAGCACTTCATGACGTATCTTCATTGCTGTATCGTCGCCCATACCGACTTTTGCGTAGCACTCGACAATGCGTGTAAACATAAGTCTGATCTCCTCGGTGGGGATGAAGCCACTCAATGTTGTCAACCACGTACGGCATAACTTCGAGCTGGCCTGTTCAGCAATGCGGTGATCGGCAGCTGCGTGGCGCGGGGTCGGAAGGGGCCGGAGAAACATCAGCCGTTGGAACCCGCGCCACGAACGCCAGGCAGAAGTATTGGGATAAGCTATCGTTACCGAAAACGGCTGTCTATCGGTCGGCAGCCTGACAGCTGTCAGGTAATTGCGTACAGGCTCAGGGGCATTTTCAGATCGGAAGCGAGGGCAAGTGGAGGCGGAAATGGAGAGGGGTGATCGAAAGGAAAGTCACGCATGGACACTCAACTCCAGCCAAGGGCGGCTATTGTGCCGGCGAACTGACGAGCGAGTGGGTGATGGCATGGACGGAGAGCGCGATGCGATTTTGTACTCCTATTTTGCGCATCATTTTGGCGATGTGCGCCTTCACCGTCCGCTCTTCAATGCCGAGAGGGGTTGCGATCTCTTTGTTGGAAAGACCCGCCACCAGCATTTTGAGAACCTGTTTCTCGCGGTCGGTAATCAACTCGTTGGCTCCGGGGTGCATGCGCAACCGCTGCCTGACCGCCAGTTCAATAAAATTCGCTAGGACACGCCGCGAGGCCCAGACCGAGCCCTGGCTCACGGTGCGGATGGCACGGGAAAGTTCGGTGGGCGCGACTCCGTCGAAGACATAGCCTTTGGCTCCGTGCTCGATGGCGGACAGAATGGTCTCGTCGTCGGTTTTGGGTCCGACCACAAGGACGGGCAAGCCGGGCCGCATCGATCCGAGACTGGATAGGGTCTCGGGCAGGTTTTGTCCGGCGCGGTCACCGAGCAGGGCTAAGTTCAGGCCGGGCTCGGTTGCGACCTCGGGGAGCGAGACGGAAATCAGTTCGAGGTCCGATTCGGATTCGAGGATGGCGCGAAAACCGACAAAGCGCAGCGGATCGCTTTCGACCAGGGCAACACGGATGGCCGGTGGTTTGGGGGATGACATCTTCATAAGTTCCTTTGAATGATTCAGGTTCGTTGAATTTAGAGCGAGATGCGGACAAGCAGAGTCCGCGGTCGCAACGTCTAGTCAGAAGCATCCCTAGCGCCAACCGCGCTGAACATGGTAGTAGGCTTGTTTTCATGGAGATCAGCTCTTTGAGAATGGCGACCTCGTTCTGATAGGTGCCCGTAAATCGGAGGGTGTCTAAAAGTTAGACACTTTGCTACCTAACTAAGTCGTTGAGGGTGGAGCGAGGAGGGATGGAGAACTGGGGTGGGAGGAGACTGCTGCTATTTGCATCATCGAGGTTTAATGTGCCCGATCTTCGTCTCCGTTGCCGAAGCGTCGGCACTATTGGCTTGATGCCGCAGTGTTGTGCCCCCAGAAATGCGAGGATATGATCGGGGCGTGGTTTTCGAGCGGGGGCCACGATTATGTGGTGCAAACAAGAAACATAGGTTCTTCGCTTCGCTCGGGATGACCGGGGAAGTTATGCTGCAAACTTACTGGCACCACATCAGGAGGCTGCGGAAAAACTCGACAAGGCCGCAAAGGCACGCCGCAGGCGCAGAAGGGCAACATAGCTTTGGCGACTTGCGGCAAGGCTGAAGTGCTGCCCTTGCCAACAACGGACGTGAATCAGAGTTCCTGAGGAGACTCTTACATCCAAAGTTTCACGCAGCAACATGAAGAACAAATGTTTGTCGTCGTGTAGAGATATCAGACAGTGGGAGTAATCTGTTAGTTAATCAATTGTATGTATGGCAGCGCATGGATTGTATATCATAATTCGTAACGCTCTGTCTTTTCGGTCGACGAGGCGGTTAAAGGTGTGCTCGACGTTGCGCGTTGCAGGAGGCAAGTTGCGTCGGCTTGTCCATATGGGGACCGAACACGAAAGTAGCTGCCTGGAACGACGATGGATAGGAAGCGATGTTCAGGCGGCTCGCGGAGCGTGAGCCATGGCATCACACCCTGGGCAGAGGAAGCTGGGTGGCGGGGCAGACACGAATTTCGCGTCGAGCCTGAATACGACTCCGGAAAACAAAGACTGGTATCGGGAGATGGTGGAGCACAGCGAGGATCTGCGCTGGACCCATTACTCTGATGGTAAGTTCGTGTCGATCAATCCACGTCCAGCGCTTCTGCTGGGTTACAGCATAGAAGAGATGATGCGGCTGTCGTTGGCGGAACTGGTGGCGCCGGCATTCCGGAGGCGGCTCGACGACTACCTGCGGGAGATTAAGTGGGCGAGCGAGGCGCGCGGACAGTTGGTGTTGCTGACGCGATCGGGAGAGGAGAGGGTCTGGGAATGTCACAGCGTAGCAGAAGCGGACGGAGCGGAGAAACCGGTTATACGTACCGTGGCGCGCGACGTTACGGAACGGGTGAGGGCGTTGCAGGCGAGCAATGATTTGGTGGAAAGGGCGGGGCGAAACCAGGAACGGCTGCTACGTGGGATCACACTTTTTCGGACAATGTTGGATCAAGCGAACGACGCGATGCAGGTAATTGAACCGGGGACGTTGCGCCTGCTGGATGTGAACGAGAAGACGTGCGAGGAACTGGGGTACAGCCGGGAAGAGTTGATAGGGATGACGATTTACGACATCGCTCCGTGGTTTGACGACGATGCGCGGAGGGGAGTGTTGCGGCAATTAGAGGAGTCGGGATTAGCGATCTTCGAGAGAGTGCATCGGAAAAAGGATGGGACGTTGTTTCCGGTGGAGGTACGTTTGAGCCGAGTGCACCTGGACCGGGAGTATGGCATCAGCGTGTGCCGGGACATCACGGCGCGGAAACAGTCAGAAGAAAGACTGCGGGAGTTTGAACGGGTGGTGGAGAGCCTGGAGGAGATGATCGTAGTGGTGAATCGCAAGTACCAGGCGGTACTGGCAAACCGGGCATTTCTGAAATATTGGGGGACGACGGACGAAAAAGTGGTAGGGCATGCGCTGGCGGAAGCGATCGACCCGGGAGTATTTGTATCGGTAGTCAAGGAAAAGGTAGACGAATGTTTTCGGGGAAAATCGGGCACGTACGAGCTCAAGTATGAGCACGAGACGAAGGGGAAGAGGGAGCTATCGATTACGTATTCGCCGATTGAAGGGGTGTCGGGGGTGATTCGGGTGGCGTGCGTGCTGCGGGACGTAACCGAACAGAAGCGTGGGGAACGGGCGTTGCGCGAGAGTGAAGCGCGGGAGCGGGCGCGAGCGGAGGAACTGGAGACGGTGCTGGATGCGGTTCCGGTTCCGGTATACATCTCGCATAGCGCCGACTGTTCGCAGATCACGGGCAATCGGGCGGCCTATGAACAGATGCATTTGCCGGCAGGCTCGAATCTATTGAACCACCGCGCGCCGAAGCAGCAGAGTCCGTTCCGGCTGACGCAGGAAGGGGTGGAGGTTCCGCTGGCGTTACTGCCCATGCAGCAAGCGGTGGCCACTGGGAAGCCGGTGTACCGGCGGCATCTTAGGCTGGCATTTGAAGAGGGCGATGCGCGCGAGATTTATGTCAACGCGGTTCCGCTGCTGGATGAGGAAGGAAAGCCTCGCGGAGTGGTGGGGGCTTCGATCGACCTGACGGAATTGAAGCATGCGGAAAAGGCGCTGGAAAAAAGCGAATTGCGATTTCGCGCCGCCTACGACCGCTCTCCGGTGGGTATCTGCCTGATCGATTCGCACAGCGGGCGCTTTCTGCAGGCGAATCCGAAGTTCTGCGAAATCGCGGGGCGCAGCGAAGAGGAACTGTTGCGGACGGATGTGAACGCAATCACGCATCCCGACGATATTGAGCGTGGCACGAAATTCCAGCGGCAGATGGCCGAAGACAAACTGGCGAGCTATGAGCTGGATAAACGGTATGTGCGTCCGGATGGATCGGTGCGGTGGGTGAGGATTCTGGTGGTTCCGATGTGGGAAAAGGGGGCCACGTCGCGGTCGCAGATGGCGCTGGCCGAGGATATAACGGAACGCAAGCAGGCGACGCAGTCGTTGCAGGAAGCGCAGGCGGCATTGGCTCACGTTACCCGGGTGGTGGCGATGGGGGAATTGGTGGCCTCGATCGCCCACGAAGTGAATCAGCCGCTGACCGGCGTGGTCATGACCAGCAACTTTGTGCTGCGGGAGCTGACCAGCAAAGTGCCGAATCTGGAAGAACTGCGGGAGGCGGTGGCGGAGGTGGTGGAGGATGCCACGCGGGTGAGTTCGGTGATTTCGCGGCTGCGGGCGTTGTTTAAGAAAGAGACTTCCGACCGGGTCAAACTCGATATCAATGCGGTGATACAAGAAGTGACGTTTCTGGTGCGGACGGAGGCTGGGGGCAACGACGTGCAGATTCGGCTTGACCTTGCGGCCGATCTTCCGCCGGTAACGGGTGATCGGGTGCAACTGCAGCAGGTCCTGATTAATCTGGCGGTAAACGGCATCGATGCCATGCGGAGCGTGACCGAGCGACCGCGGATACTGGACATCCGGTCGACGGGGCACGGGGATGGTGTTCTGATCCAGGTCCACGATTCGGGACGCGGACTGGATCCGGATGGAATCGACCATATCTTCCAGCCGTTCTTCACGACGAAGCCGCAGGGGATCGGGTTGGGATTGTCAATCAGCCGGTCGATTATCGAGTCGCATGGCGGCCGTCTATGGGCAGAACCGGGGTCGCAGGGCGCGCTTTTCCAGTTTACGCTGGCGGCTGGGGAGAGCGGTTCGGTATGAACCGGCCGGCGCCGATGGTGTATATCATCGATGACGATCCCTCGGTTCGTCGTGCCCTGAAGCGTCTGATCGAATCGATCGGTTTGAACGTTCAGTTATTCGGGTCCGCGAATGAGTTCCTGCTGGCGAAGCGTCCGGACGTACCGAGTTGCCTGGTGCTCGATATCAGGTTGCCGGGGATCAGCGGACTTGATTTTCAGCAGGAGTTGATCGACGCGGAGAATCACCTTCCTGTCATTTTCATGACGGCTCATGGGGACATCCCGATGACGGTGCGGGCGATGAAGGCGGGGGCGGTAGAATTTCTGACCAAGCCGCTGCGCGATCAGGACCTGCTGGATGCGATCCAGGTTGCGCTCGACCGGCATTGGGCGGGGCGGCAGCGGGAGCTGGAGATTTTCAGTTTGCAGAAGCGTTTCGATGGACTGACGCCGCGCGAGCGGGAAGTCGCGGGCATGGTGGTGTCGGGCATGCTGAACAAGCAGATTGCGGCCCAGATCGGGACGGCCGAGAATACGGTAAAAGTGCACCGCAGCCGGGTCATGGAAAAGATGAATGCAGAATCGCTGGCGGAACTGGTGAAGATGATGGAACGACTCCGATTCCCATCCGTAAAAGCGTCGTAAACCAAAGCTCAATCGAAGTACTGCTTTCTGTTAGTGGGATCGTACCGAGGCTCACTAGCAGAGGGCTGGCCGCAGGTCATATATTCGCTGCACTCACCAAATTTCAATTTGGAGACACGTCACGGTGGAGAGGGAAGACTATGGACGATCGTCACGGAACCGGATCTGGACCTGGAGATGGGAGGAACGCAACCCGGGTGTTGTTAGTAGGAGAGGAAGCGGTGTCGCGACTTGGATTAAGGCATCTGCTGGGGGCAGAGGCGGAATTTGAAGTTGCCGGCGAAGCCCGCGCCTGTGATGCGCTCGGGGAGGCGACCCGGCTAAGTCCGGGAGTGATCGTCATGTTTGCGGAGACGACGCAACCAAGTTCGGCGGAGCTGGTCACTTCTTTTCGGAGGGCAGTTCCAAACGCCGCAATCGTCGTTCTTGGCCGGGAGACTCATCATGCTTATATGGGTTTGCTGTTAGGCGCGGGGGCGCTCAGCTATGTTCTGGTGCGATCCGCAGCCAGAGATTTGCTGGCTGCGATCCGCGCGGCTTCGCGTGGGCGCCGGTATGTGGGGCCGGACTTAGGTGAGGCATTTTTTCAAGTGCTGGCTCGACAGGCGGATTCCGGCACCAAGGTGCTGAGCCGGCGGGAACAGGAAGTTCTGGGGATGTTTGCCCATGGATATACGCTCAAGGAGATTGCTTCGAGCCTGAACGTCAGCCCAAAATCGATCGAGACCTACCGGTCGCGGACGCAGGAAAAACTGGGGCTGCGCACGCGGGCAGATGTCATTCGATACGCCTTGCAGACGGGCATGTTCAACCCTGAACTGGGGCACGCATCCTAGGCGTTGTATCCCGGAAATACGCGAATACAAACGGGCGTGGTTTTCGAGGTGGGGCTGGGGATTTACCGGGTAGGGGAATGACTTACGCATGTCAGGCGGAGTCCTGATAGACAGGGTGGGATGACCGATGTAGGGTAACGAGCACTGAGGCACTTGGGCGCGGGGCTGTGCCGGCCTCAGGGGGCATTCCAAGCCACCATTTGAACGACTCCCGCGCCATTTTGATGGACTGTGCCGACGGAAATCCAGTGTTTCTATGATTACTCTCGAGACCCGCTGCAGGTCCGGACACTATTTGGCTGCGGTTGTGCCCATGATGGGCAAGGAGCTTCGGACCGAATATCGCGTGCTGGTTTTCCGGCAGGGGCATGAGGTGTACCAGGAAACGGAAGAGACGTTGGAGGAAGCGATCCGGAGCGCGGGCGCTTACCTGGATTGGCATAAAGAGCAAGACTTTGACAGTTAGGCGGTGCGAGTAGGTTTCACAATCAACACATTTCGCAATTCGAGGGGGCGGTCAATGTTCACGCGAGTTATCGAATGCCGGGCGAAGGTTGGAATGGGGGACGAAACAGCCAAGAGATTGCGGCTTGAAGTGCTTCCGATCCTGCAGAAGCAGCCGGGATTTGTAGACCTGATTGCTTTGCGGGATGGCGACGATCAGCAACGAATCATGTGCCTCAGTTTCTGGAACACGAAGGAAAGCTCAGAACACTACCATCGCGAGCACTACGACTCGGTGGTCTTGAGTTTGAAGTCGGTGCTGGCGACCAAGCCCACGCTGGAGACCATGCAAGTGGAAATCTCGACGGCCCATCAGATTGCGGCTAGCCGGGCCGCCTGAGAAGGCTGAAGTTGGCCCCGAAGCAAGGAATGGGCGGCGGGGTGCGAGTTGGGTTCGGGGTGCCGTGCCGGCAAAGGGGATGAGGGTCCTCTTGTCGCTGCGATTCAGAGTCGACGTGGCGCCCCCAGCCCGCCAGAGTTTGACGGGGGTTAGTGGCGACGCACGGCTTTAAGAGACGCAGGGGCCGTGGTTAACAACTGAGGCTAAGGCACTAAGACCCTTTAGTTTTGGCGTTTCTCCACCATCTCTTGCTACGCTTTCGAATTGCTACCACCGAAATTTCGAATCACCCCCGTACACGATAGTTTGGTAATCAATTTCAGCGTCGAGCTCTTGCAGCTCGAGTCGCGTTGAAAATAGCGATCATTATGATGTTGCAACTCGATTTTGCATAAAGTGGTTGTGCTCGATTGAAGAGTGTCATAAGGACTTCACCGCGGAGGCACAGAGGATCACGGGGGGAAGCCGGCTGCTCATGGAGGAGCTTGAGACGAAGATGACTTGCAGGTGGTTGAACAGCAAAAACTACTAAGGGATTTGGTAAACTAAATGAAGAGAACCAAAAGCCGACGTAGCTCAGTTGGTAGAGCAGCCGATTCGTAATCGGCAGGTCAGCGGTTCAAGTCCGCTCGTCGGCTCCATCCTTTCAAGCACTTGCGATCAGTTCACCGAGACCTGCTGCACAACTGCTGCACGAGCTATTTTTGCCTCCAACTGATTCATGGCGTCGGTCACAACTTGAGGCACCGTCTTGATGTAGCTTCTCTGCGTAGTGCTGACATCTTCGTGGCGCAGAATCGCTTGGATCACTTTGTCCGGCACTCCGAGTTCGTGAAGGTTCGTGGCTAAACCGCGACGATACCGGAATTGCTGCGGCGAGGGCCAGAGGGAAAAGGATCGGGCGCCCAGCCGCCAAGGTCTCCGATGTGGAGATCAGCAAACTACTTGCTAGTGGCGTTTCTATGCAGGCTGTAGCCGACCGATTGGGCTGTTCAGCCGCAACTGTCTGTCGGCGGGCGCGAGCGGTTGCGTCCTAAGATCCAAGACGTTCTCCGCAACCTTTACAGACCGCTCTTGGTTTGTTACATGATGCGCTCCTCAACCGCTGTGAAATGCTGTGCGCTAAATAGTAGTCACTTAGCCAAGGGAAAACATAGGCATCGCAGCTTTGGCTTTGGACGCCGTGGCTCGCAACCAGAAAGTTTTTTTGGTTCATACTCCCATCAGAAATGCTCGACTAAGATTACATTCGCCTCCGTGGCTTCATAGTTATAGGCAATTCGCTTCCCCTCAGGCGAGGGCAAAGGACTGCCGATCCAACCGTTCGAATTCTCCAAAACGCGCGTGCGTCCATCCAGATCCATCTCAAGCAGTAGGCCTTTTCCGCTGGAGACAAAAAGCCGTTGCGCGTCGGCGGACCAGGCTGCTTGCTGAAGGTCTGTCTGCGGCGGAATAAGGTGAATCTCCCGAGTTCGTTTGCTTTTCAGGTCGAGAACGTGCACGTTTTCGGACAGGTTTTGCACCATGGCGATCCTGGTTCCGTCCGGAGAAAGGTTCCACCGGAGTTCCTCGGGGTGGGCGTGGTCGGTACCAGCTAATGTCTCCAGCCTGCCCCGCAGCGGATCAACGGCAGAAAAGATCAGTTGCTTCCCAATTATTTCCGAAAGCACGCAAATGCGAGAACCGAAGGAAGCGCAACGTATCTCCGCAAGGCCACGCTGCGGTGTGAGTACGGTTTCGGGGGCGCCCCCGGTGACCGGGATACGGAGCAATGAGCGTTTATCGCCCGTTCTGGCCATAACCATAAGCCATGCTCCATCCGGAGTCGGACTTCCTCGACCATAGAAATCCTGACCGCTGGAAAACAGTTCAGTGGAATCCGGCGACAGGTGGCGCTTGTAGAGACTGTGGCTGCTGCTAGAAAAATAGTAAAGTGAGTCGCCGGCCAGGCTCCAGGCCACGGGCCAGTTTGTGTCGTTGGTTAGCCGTCGTATCTGCTCCAATGCGTCACTCTTCTTGCTCAAGCGAGCGACGTGAATGCAAATGGGATTGCGCTGCACAACAACAGCCAAACGCTTACCGTCACGGCTGATGCTGGGTTCCCCAACCTGGAAGCCAATGGTATTGGTGATGCGGGCCGGCTTGCCCAGAGGCGCACCGCTGGAATCGAGAGAAAGCGCCCATAAGTCGGACTCACTCGGATCGCCTACCAGGCCCTTGAACAAGCCGAAAAGAATGCGGCTGTCGGGAAGCCAGGAGACCGTGTTGAGTCCGCCGCCGAGCAGTGCTTTGTCTGTCAGCAGAATGTGAGTCTTCCCGTCCGCAAGGCTACGGATTTCGAGTTTCCCAGTATTGAGATCTTTGGGGCTACTAATGTCCACGATGGCTGCGCCGTCCGGCGACCAGTCGGCAGCCAGGAACACTTCGTCAGGGCCGAGCGAGATTCGTACCAGCGGCTCGCCTCCGGCTGTCGGCATCGTCCAGATTTCGCTTGGCAACATCGAGCGGAGGAGCATGATCTCGGATCCATCGGGGGACATGTGGGCGGTTATTATTCGAGAGGCCAGCTTGTGCTTCTCCCCCGAGAAAGCGAAGAACGACCAGAGATTGTGGTCGTCATCGTTGACAAGTAAATGCAGGCCATCGACATACCAGTCTTGGAGCACTAAGCCTTCCGTGTTTGGCAATCTGTGCACGTCGCCGTTATCAATCTCTTCGATCGAGATGCCGTCGTTATCTTTGTATGCTAGGTATTTGCCATCGCGAGAGATTATCGCGTTTTGAATAGGATTGTCGGCCGCGCTGGCCGTGAGCTGGCGCTGCGCGATCTGCGCACTTGCCGATGAACCCCGTTTCCATAGAAACCATGCTAACCCCACCCCAACCAGTACGAGTGCCGTCAGCACGACAGCAGCCCAATTGCGCACAGATGCGACGCTTGGCGGGATGAAAACTCCCGACGGGGTTGCGACTCTGGTGGACGACAAGCCGTGGCCGGCCGAACCAGAGCCCCATCCCTCCGACAGCGCGTCCATCGCGAACGCCAGGTCCGAAGCCGACTGGAATCGCTGCTCCGGGGTCTTCTCCAGACATCGGTGTACGACACGCTGCAGCGCGGGAGGAATGTTGGCCGTTACCTGCGAGATGGGTGGCGGATCTTCGTTCAGAATTGCACTCATCGTGTCGGCCAAGGTTGGTTTGTGAAACGCTCGTTGTCCCGTCAGCATCTCGTACAAGGTGGTTCCAAACGAGAAAATGTCCGTGCGGTGGTCGACATTCAGCCCTCGTACCTGTTCAGGCGACATGTAGCCTACCGTGCCCATCACCGCGCCCGGTTGCGTCTCTCCGCCCGCTGTTGGCACGCTGTGTTCCGAACCCGCCCCCGGCTGCACCAGCTTCGCCAGCCCGAAATCCAGTATCTTCACCCGCCCATCTTTGGTGACAAATAGGTTCTCCGGTTTCAGATCGCGATGCACGATGCCTTTCTCGTGGGCGGCTGAGAGTCCACGGGCGATCTGTACCCCGTAGTCAATCGCCTTTCGGACGGTAATTCGACCACGCTTAAGTTGCTCGCGCAGCGTCTCACCTTCGAGTAGTTCGGAGACGAGATAAGGAGATCCCTCGAACGTGCCCATCTGGTGCACGGCCAGAATGTTGGGATGATTCAACGCGGCAGCGGCGCGTGCCTCCTGCTCGAAGCGGCGCAGCCGGTCGGCATCGGTCGACAGCAGTGCTGGCAGGACTTTAATCGCCACATCGCGCCCTAGGCGTGAATCCCGAGCGCAATAGACCTCGCCCATGCCGCCCGCGCCCAGCATCGACTTGATCTGGTACTCGCCGAGCCTCGCTCCCGGCGTCAGCGCCACGCGCGGCGGGAGGGATTCCAGAAAACTGGAGCGAACATCGTCGCTGGAAGCAAGCAGGGTTTCAACCTCTTTGCGCAGGTCGGAATCCGAAGCACAGGCGCGATCGAGCAAGGCATGTCGCTGGTCGGCCGCAAGCGACAGCGCCTGTTCCAGCACATCGCGTATTTGTTGCCAGCGCTCCGGCGTCATGCTTCGGCCTTGTTAAGTTGGTGATGCAGCCACAGCCGGGCTGATAACCAGTGACGTTTCACCGTGGCGGGCGACAACTTAAGCACTCGTGCAGATTCCTCGATCGAGAGACCGCCAAAGAAGCGCAGCTCTACGATCCGGCTTTGCTGCGGATCCAGCTTGTAAAGCTCCGCGAGAGCATCGTCGAGCGCAACCAGATCCAGGTTTCTGCTCCTAAAAGCCACCGCATCGTCTAGCTCTAGCCTGACGCCGCCGTCCCGTTTGGCAGCGCGATGGCTACGCGCATACTCGACCAGTATCTGTCGCATAAGTTGGGCGCAGATAGCCACGAAATGGGCGCGGCCGTTGAACGTGGCGGCGCCCTGTTTTTCCAGGCGAAGATATGCCTCATGAACTAACGCGATGCTTTGCAAGGTGTGTTCGGGACGTTCCTGACGCATGTAGAGATGCGCCAGGCGGCGGAGCTCGTCATAGACGCGAGGCAAAACCGCGCGAAGAGCTTCATCATCGCCCGCGCGCCACCGCTCGAGTAGAAGGCTAATGGACTTGGGTGAAAGCGCCGTCGCCACTTTTCTCCCATCCCTCGGCTGGAAAGAAACAATACCCGCACCCCGCGCCAGAGTCAACTTCCTGGAAGACCAATATTTCTAAGCCTGATTCACGTCTTTTTGCCAGAAAAAAGAATTACTTCTCAGTTCGTGAGCCAGTTTGTCGCTGAATTTCACTTTACAAGATGACGACGCAGTTTCCTGGCGCAGTCAAATTCGAAAAACAAGGAGAAACCATAATGAAACCCAACGCAAAGTCGCTGCTTGTTGGAGCTTGTCTTACCGTTCTGCTGTTCGCCGCCAACATTCCTATGGCGGTCGCCGGCACACGGTCGACCACTGCATTTGGAGCCTTCCATGTGCAAAGTGCAACCGTCCTCAGTGAGAACGCCTACCTATGCCTCACGGAAGACAACGGAGCGGTCGTCAACGACTGCACCTATCCGGTCAACTTGCAGTTTAATCTGCCAATCGATAACAACACGAATGATAAGTCTCACACCATCTCGGTCCAAGACTACTGGAAGTTCCCCACGGGAGATTCCTTCAACTGCGTTTCGTACGGTTATACGGGGTTGCAAAGCAGCTCGAACCAGGGGACGCAGATCACCTTCACCGGTGCAGGCCAGCTTCTCAAGACAACGACGACCGTGCCCAACAACACTGGAGGTCTATTCGGAAGCCTGACCGTGATTTGCTGGCAGGTGCCGCCGCACGCAGGTGTCGCAAACCTGAATTGGTGGTAAGTGCGCTGGCCCGACGTTCACTGAGGCTACCCCACCCTTGCACCCTATTCGCAAGGGTGGGACTGAAAGGCCCGTGGGACTGGGCACAGGGTGGTTTACTAATTGACACGGTGACCGCAATTCGGGGAACGGAAAGTTTACCGAAAGGTACATCAGAGCTATGGTTTCGCAGGAGTACGAGATCTCCACGGCAAAATCGGGCTTTGCATTGCTTATTATGCCTCTCAATAGTTTGGGGTTACTCAAAACTAGTGTGCAAAAACGAGGTGTTGATGTGGACCGAGGTTGCCCGCAGGTTTCCGGACAGCCAGCTTTGGCAGTCGGTTGACTCACTCGTCAAACGCAAAATAGTCTACAAGAAGTCGGCGGAGGATTTTGGGAATTCGTTCCTCGCGGCTAATGCCGCTCTGCGCTCACAAAGCCATATTGAATGGGGTGGTAATTCCGTAACTTGAAGGGCGAACTGAATTGCCAATGAGTTACTTCCTCGAAGCTGAGGATGTCGCACGTACAGGGCAAGGGCAAAGGAGCTTCAATGATTGCGTTACGAGGGGCGTCTGAAAAGCTGCTGCACAAACTGCTGCACAATCGCCTCCCAGAACCCCCCGAAACGCACCAAAACGACTACAAATAACCCATATTTCACAATAACATACGCAAGGTTGGATCTTTTCGTAATCGGCAGGTCACCAGTTCAAGTCTGGTCGTCGGCTCCAATATCCATGCGGGTTTCGCGTTTTCGGCTGGATTCCAAATATCGAGGGAATTCTATCTGCGGCCGTGGCGGCGGTGGTGTTGCCGAGCGTCTCGGTAATGGCAAACTCGCTCGGCCCCGCACGCGAGTCACGAAAGGCTAGCAGCGACAAACCCGATGGATGCGAAATCCGGCCGGCAAGCGTCCTAGTTATTGTTACTGGCGGCGGCAGCCAAGGTCACGGGAACGAGCGCCATGACATCCCGGTCAATGGTGCCGGCGCGGGCGAAGTTATCGAGTTTGATCATAAGAGCGTGGGTGACTTCCTGTCCCTTGGCAACCACGAGGGTCCCGAGTTGCGTTCGAATTTCCTGCTGCAAGATCATGCCGGCGGTGAGTTTCGAGGTGGCGACCTTGCGCAACTCCATGGTGGCGCCGTCGGGGGCGAGATCGCGCAAGGCATCGACCAGTTCGCGGCCGAACTCGTTTTCCCGGCTTTGCAGGCGGGCCAAGGCGTCGTGGTCCGATAAACCCCTCATTTTGAAATTGTCGTAAGCGACGGCGAGTTTGAGCATTTTAGCTCCGAGCACGATGGCTTCGGTGGAAGAAGCGGGCAGCTGAGGGGCCTGGGGGGCCTGGGGCACAGCTTCCTTGGTTAGTTGCTGGCTGATCATCCAGGCGATGGGTTCGAGCCGGGGAATATTGATGAGGAGATCTTTCGCGACCTGAGGGTGGCAGGCAAAACGATCGCGATCTTCAGGCGAGAGCGTGTCGCCAATATAGGCGGCGCGGATGAGCTCGGGTTCAAGCGTAACGCAGCCCAACTGCGAGAGCATGGCGGCGGCCTCGAAGCGCCAGGGCGAAGGCAGTCCGAACTTACTGACGAGGTGGCGGACGTAGCGGGCAATGCGCAGGGATCTTCCAAAGGCCTCGGGGCTGGCCGCGCTGAGGACATCGGTGAGTACTTTGATGCTGCCCATGAGGGTATTTTCCAGCAGCTCTTTTTCGGCCGTGACCAGGCGGTACTGCACGAAGCCGGTGGTGATGGCTTTGGCCAGAACATCCTTGTCGCAAGGTTTGGTGAGGAAGCGGAAGATATTGCCTTCATTGACGGCTTCCATGGCAGCGCTCAAATCGGTGTAACCGGTCAGCAGCATTCTTACCGTGTCCGGAGCGATCTGCCGTATGCGAGCCAGGAACTGTGCGCCGCTCATGCCGGGCATGCGCATGTCGGAGATGACCACCGAGTATGGACCGTGGTCGCGGACGGCAGCGAGGCCCTGTTCGCCACCGACGGCAGTATTCACCTCGAACTCCCGGTGCAGCATGCGCTTGTAACCTTCGAGGACTGCGGGTTCGTCGTCAACGAACAAGATTTTGTCAGCCATAATGCTCCTTCCAATTGCCTCAGCCGTTTGCGGGGCGCTGATACCTTATCCTCCGCCAGTTGAAGAGAACGAAAGAGAGAATTCTTCGTTGCCTTCACACTACCGTCACCTGGCGGAGGCGAGGACCGAGAGCCCTTAATCGGCGCAGACTGCTTCCCGAGGCAGTTACTTTCGACACCTCCCATTGGGTAACTGACCGTGGGACACTCAGGGTGGAATGCCGATAGGTAAGCCACGGCGTCGACCGGCTGCCAATTGGGAGTGAGGCCACGAGTGCATGGAATTGTCACGATCTCAAGCTTCAATTACGAACTGGCTGCGCTCGTGGTAGGAATCGTAGTTTCCGTTTCACGGCTGCGCGTTTGGTCTGGCGCAAGCTGTCAGGGCAAATCGGGTCGGAAGAGGAGTTGGATCGCCGAAGCTCGGGGTGGTGGTTGGCGCTTCGCTCTGGCACTGGCAATGCTGGTGGGGGCAAGCGGCGGGCTGGCTGGGGAAGAGAGCGCCGACCGGCTGGCAGCAACGACTCTTAGGAGCGCGCATGCGGCGCACAGTCTGACGAGTGAGCAGGCGGCGCGAGAGTATGCGGTGCGTCTGCGGGCGACGGTGACCGACTACAACAACGCCATCGATCCGCGGCACGCGGTGCTCTTTGTTTGTGACGCGACGGGGTGCATTTATGTGGCGCTTCCGTCGCCGCCTGAAGTTCCCTTCAAAGCGGGCGACTTGGTGGAGGTGGAGGGCGTAAGCGCGGCCGGGGACTTTGCGCCCATAGTAAGGGCCATCGAGGTACGCGTTGTGGGCAAATCCACCCTGCCCGCACGCGCACGGCGAGTGACGATGACGGAGATGCTGACGGGAGCCGAGGACGGCCAGTGGGTTGAGATCGAGGGGGTGGTGCACGCGGTCCGGGAGGAAGGCACAAACGTCTTTCTGGATCTGGCATTAAGCGACGGCGCCATTACTGCGCTGACCGTGCGTGAGGCGAAGGTGGACTATGGCAGCCTGGTCGATGCCCGGGTGAAACTTCGCGGCAATGCCGCCCCACTGTTCAATCACCAGCGCCAGATGAGCGGGGCGCATTTGTTTCTTCCGGATCGCGCCGCGGTGAGCGTGGAAGAGCCGGCGCCGACCGATCCTTTTGGGCTGCCGGTGGAGCCGGTCAACACACTTTTGCGCTTCACGCCCAGTCCGGCATTGCATCACCGGGTTCACATTCGGGGTGTTGTCACGATGCTTTGGCCGGGGCGGATGCTGTGCATTAAGGATGGCGGGCACGGGCTCTGCGCGGAGACGGATCAACGCAGCGCACTGCGTGCGGGAGATGTGGCCGATGTAGTCGGATTTCCCATGATCGGCGAATTTACCCCGACCTTGACCCAGGCGGTTTACGTTGGCAGCGGGGAACAGAGGCCGGCTCTTGCCGTGCCAGTCACGGTCGAGGAGGCACAGTCGGGTGAGCACGATGCGGAATTGGTGCAACTGGAGGGGACATTGCTTGGGCAGGACGAATCGTCCAGCGACCCGAACATCATATTGTCTTCCGGGAATTATGTATTTACGGCGGTGTTGCCCGCCGGAGCGGGAGCGCGTGCGCTGCCTTCCTGGAAAAGCGGAACCAAGATCAGGATTACGGGAATCTGCGCGGTGAAGTCGGATAACGGGGCCACGCCGGTGGAGGGATTCCTGGTCCCGAAGTCGTTCCGAATCCTCTTGCGTTCGCCGCAGGATGTGGTGGTGATCGAGCGTCCTTCGTGGTGGACACCAGCGCATGGCATTGCGGTGCTGGGGGCGGCGGCGGTGCTTACGTTCATGGTTCTGGTCTGGGTGATCGTGCTGCGCCGCCGGGTCGATCAACAGACGCGGACCATCCGAAAGCAACTGGAGAAGGCGGCGGAACTCAAGGTGGCGGCGGAGGACGCGAACCGCGCGAAGAGTGAATTTCTGGCGAATATGAGCCACGAGATTCGAACTCCGATGAACGGGATTCTGGGGATGACGGATCTGGCGCTGGACACGGAGATGACCGAAGAACAGCGTGGCTACCTGGGAATGGTGAAGAGTTCGGCGACGACGCTGCTGACCCTGATCAACGACATTCTGGACTACTCGAAGATCGAAGCGAACAAGATCATGCTCGATCCCAAACGGTTCCACCTCGAAGAACTGATCGGCGAGGTAAAGAACAACGTGGCCATTCTCGCCCACAAGAAAGGTCTGGAGCTGGCTTTCAATCTGGAACCGGGAGTTCCGCTGGAGATCGTGGCGGATTCGATGCGGGTGCGGCAGGTATTGCTGAACCTGGTGGGGAATGCGGTGAAGTTCACCAAGCAAGGGGAGGTGGTGGTGAATGTGGGTCTGGAGCAGGACGGCGATCAGGAAGAGACGCTGCACTTCTCGGTGCGGGATACGGGGATCGGAATTCCGCTCGATATCCAAGCGAGACTGTTTCAGGCTTTTGAGCAGGGGGACTCCGCCATCACGCGCAATTTCGGAGGCACGGGTTTAGGGCTGGCGATCTCGAAGCAGATCGTCGGGTTGATGGGCGGGAAGATTTGGTTGGAGAGCACGGCGGGAGTGGGTTCGGTGTTTCACTTCACCATGAAGTTTGGCAGACCGGTAGGGGCTGAAACCAACGCAGTGGAGCCGGCGACGCTGGAAGATCTGCGCGGAGCGCGAGTGCTGATTATCGACGACAATGCGACCAACCGTTGCGTGCTGCGCAAGATCACGGGGCGGTGGGAAATGCGTGCGGAAGAGGCGGCGAGCGGGGTGGAGGGATTAATAAAACTGGAACAATCGCTGGCTGCCGGTAAACCATACCGGCTGGTGTTACTCGATCAACAGATGCCGGGAGTGGATGGCTTCGAGGTGATTCGGCGGTTCCGAGAGCGGTACGAACTGAAAGACGTGACCATTTTGATGTTGACTTCCGCCGATCAGGGGTCGGCCCTGGCGGAATGCCGCAAGCTGGGAGTGGGGACGTGTCTGGTGAAACCGGTGCTGCCGAGCGATCTGCTGCTGGCGATCCGGAAGGTTCTGGGCGAGGCAAAAGCAGAAAGCAGCGCGCTGGGGGCGGTTCCCAGCCAAGTCATTTCCGGCTATCCGCTGAACATACTTTTGGCGGAGGACAATCCGGTGAACCAGAAGCTGGCGATGGTGCTGCTGGAGAAAGCGGGCCATAAGGTTTCGCTGGCGACCAACGGTGTGGAAGCGGTGCGCATGTGGCGGGAGGGTAAGTTCGATTTGATTCTGATGGATATTCAGATGCCGGAACTCGATGGGCTGGGCGCGACGCGGCAGATTCGGGAGCACGAGCGCACGACGGGAAGCCACGTACAGGTTGTGGCTATGACGGCGCATGCCATGGCTGGGGATCGGGAAAACTGTTTGCAGGCGGGCATGGACGACTACCTGTCAAAGCCGGTGCAACGCCAGCAGTTGCTGGGTGTGCTGGCGCGTTACCAGGCGAATCGAGCGGCGAATCGAAGCGTGGACGGGGCGCAACCGGCGGCGGAACGTAAAGCGGCGATGCCCTCAGAGACCACGACGAGGGTCGCGACGGCCGCGGATGAGGTGATCGACAAGGCGGAACTTCTGAACAAGCTGGAAGGCGACGAAGAACTGCTGCGGGAGCTGATCGACATTTTCTTCGAGGAATCGGGTGTTCTGCTGGAGCAAATCTCGGACGCGGTGACAAAACGGGATGCGGCCGGCCTGCACCGGGCGGCGCACAAGCTGAAGGGGACGGTCAGTACGTTCGGCGGGAGTTCCGCCACGCGAGCCGCGCTGGCGCTTGAAATGATGGGCCGCAACGGGGAACTTGACCATGCCGAAGCGGGGTTTATGGAACTTAGAGAGCGGATGAAGGCGCTGGAAAGAGCATTGGCGGAAATGAGGGAGGAATCATGCCCGGAGCAATCAAGTCCAGGGTTTTAATCGCGGACGACGATCGGATATCGAGCAAGATGCTGGCCGGTCTGCTGCGCAAGTGGGGGTACGAAGCTGAAGTGGTACATGACGGCGTTGAGGCGCAGCGGGCGCTGATGAAGGAAGATGCGCCGCAGTTGGCGATTCTGGACTGGATGATGCCGGGGTTAGACGGGATTGACGTGATCAGGAATGCGCGGTTAAGTCATCATGGTCCGTATAAGTACATGCTGCTGCTGACCTCAAAGGGTCAGAAGGAAGACCTGCTGGAGGGTTTGGATGCGGGGGCGGACGGCTATTTGAGAAAGCCTCTGGACCCGGCGGAACTGCGGGCGCATCTACTGGTCGGAGCGCGAATCCTGGCGCAGGAACGCCGCTTGCTAAGCGCGCAAGAAACGGCCAAGGAACAACGATCGATCATCGACAGCGAGCGCAAAATGCTGCGCGCGTTAATCGACAACATTCCGGAATTCATGTATGTGAAAGACCTGCAGAGCCGGTTCATCCTGGCGAATCCTCAGGTAGCGCGGGCCGTGGGGATCGAGAATCCGGAGGAGTTGATGGGAAAAACCGACTTTGATCTTTACCCGGCCGAGCTTGCCAAATCCTTTTACGCCGACGAACAAGAGGTGATTCGTTCGGGAAAGCCGATGTTCAATCGCGAGGAAAAGAGCGTCGACCATAATGGAAATGAGACGCACATTCTGACCACGAAAGTACCGCTGCGCGACGGGAGCGGCCAGGTGACCGGGATCGCGGGCGTCGGTCGCGACATCACCGATAGCAGGAAGATGGAAGACGCGCTGCGCGAAGCGGAACGCAAGTACCGCGGCATTTTTAACGAGGCCATCGTCGGAATCTATCAGGTGACGACCAGCGGACAGCTTTTAAGCGTGAATCCAGCCATGGCGCGGATGTCCGGATACGAATCGCCGGAAGAGATGATGGCCCTGGTGACGGACGTTCCCCGGCAGCTATATGCCGACGCGAGGCGCCGCGACGAACTGATCCAGTCGCTGAAAGAAAGCGGAAGCGTGCAGGATTTCGAATTCGAAATGGTTTGCAAAGACGGGCGCAAGATCTGGGTCACGACCAGCGCTCTGGCGATCCGTGAAAACGGAGAGGTGGTGCGCTTTGAAGGGATGACGCAGGATATTACGGAGCGCAAGAAAGCAGAACAGTCGCTGAATCTGATGCGAATCTTGATGGACCAGTCGAATGACGCGATCGAGGTTATGGATCCAGAGACACTTCGTTTCCTGGACTTCAACGAACGAGCCTGCGCGAATCTTGGCTATAGCCGAGAAGAGCTGCTGAGGCGGACGGTTTTCGAAATCAACCCGACGCTCGACGAGGCGTCGTTGAAAGCGTTGACGGAGCAGTTGCAGAAGTCGGGTTCGTTAATCCGGCAGACACGTTATCGGCGGAAGGACGGTTCGACGTTTCCGGTGGAAGTAAGCATCAAACAGGTGCAACTGGACCGCGCCTACCACCTGTGCGTGGTGCGGGATATCACCGAACGGCAGGAGGCGCAGCAGCAGCTTCTGCAAGCGCAAAAACTGGAGTCGATCGGGCAGTTGGCGGCGGGGATCGCGCACGAAATCAATACGCCGACGCAGTACATCGGAGACAACATAAGGTTTCTGAAAGACGCTTTCCGGGACCTGAAGGGCCTGGTGGGGAGCTACGATCGGCTGTTGGAGGGGGCCAAGGGCAATGCGGTGTCCGCCGAAACGGTAAGGGAAGTGGTGGCGGCGGTGGAGGGCGCGGACGTTGGCTATTTGTTGGAGGAGATCCCGAAGGCGATTGAGCAGAGCCTGGAAGGGGTAAGCCGGGTGGCGGCCCTGGTGAGCGCCATGAAGGACTTCTCCCATCCGGGGACGAAAGACAAAACGCCAGTGGACCTGAATCGGGCGATTGAAAGCACGATTACGGTGGCGCGGAACGAGTGGAAGTACGTGGCGGACATGGAAACGGATTACGACGCGTCGCTGGCGCCAGTTTCTTGTCTGCCGGGCGAATTCAACCAAGTGATTCTGAATCTGATCGTCAATGCGGCGCATGCCATTGCGGACGTGGTGGAAAAGGGAGGATCACAAAAGGGAAAAATCCGGGTGCAGACGCGGAACTGCGCGGAGTGGGCGGAAATCCGAATCCAGGATAGCGGTTCGGGGATCCCGGAGAAAGTGCGGAGCCGAATTTTCGATCCTTTCTTCACCACCAAACAAATCGGCAAGGGCACGGGACAAGGATTGGCGATTGCGCGTTCCGTGATCGTGGACAAACATGCGGGAAGCATTCACTTCGAGACGGAAGAGGGCAAGGGGACGACCTTCATTATCCGGATTCCGCATGAAGGCACAAGTCTGGCGGCCAAGGCGGTGGCGAAGTGAAGCGCATTTTGTTTGTGGACGATGAGAGCAAGATCCTGGACGGCATGCGGCGCATGTTGTATTCGGACCGGAAGCGATGGGAGATGGAGTTTGCGGACAGCGGGGAAGCGGCGCTGGAAAAGTGCGAGGCGGCGAAGTTCGACGTGGTGATTTCGGATATGCGAATGCCGGGCATGGATGGGGCGACATTGCTGGGGCACATTTGCGACCGTTATCCGGACACGGTGCGGATCATTCTGTCGGGATATTCGGAGGTCGCGCTGACCACGCGGGCAGTGCCGGTGGCCCATCGTTTTCTGGCCAAGCCGTGTAATGCGGCGGAACTGCAATCTACGATTGAACGCGTCTGCACCCTGCAGGATCTGCTGAGCAGTCCGGAGATTCGGCGGATTATCGGGGCGGTGGGGCAACTGCCCTCCCTTTCGAGTACGTTGACTTCTCTGACCGAGGCAGTGCGGGATCCGAACACGTCGATGAACCGGGTGGCGGACATCATCGAGCAGGATCTGGCGATGTCGGCGAAGGTTCTGCAGCTCGTCAACAGCGCTTTCTTCGGGTTGGCGCAGAAAGTTACCAGCCTGCGGAATGCAGTCACCTACCTGGGGATGGAGACCATCAAGAATCTGGCCCTGGCGTCGGAGACGTTCAGGGTCTTCGTGCCGGACCGGCGTATTCCGCAGTCAGTTTGCGAGTCGATGCAACATAATGCTCATCGCGCGGCGGCCATTGCCAGCGCCCTGCCGATGGACAAGAAGTCGCGGGAAGTGGCGGTGGTGGCCGCTCTGCTACACGATATTGGGAGGCTGATCATGGCGAGCAAAATGCCGGATCAGTTTTGCGCGGTGATGGCTCGCTCCGAGGAGCGCGGCTGCGAGTATTTTGAAGCCGAAGAGGAGCTGCTGGGAACTTCGCATGCGGAGATTGGCGCTTACCTGCTTGGGTTGTGGGGAATCCCCAACCTGGCGGTAGAGGCGATTGCGCACCATCACCATCCCACGCGCATTCCACACTCAGGATTCGATATTTCGATGGCGGTCTATGTTGCCGATCTATTGGCCCATGAACTGGAGGCTCATCCCGAGGATGCGACCGGTTCGCAAGTCGGAGAGGCGGACCGAGCCTGCCTGGAGACTTTGGGGATTTTGCCGCGATTTGCGGAATTTCGCGAACTTGCGTTGCAAAGTCGTAAGTAACCCGCAGGGAGCCAGCCTACGACAGTGATCTTGCGGGATGGCGCAGTGTCGTGTCGTGTAAATTTGCGGAACCAGTCAGGCCTCTCTCAGGGCACCTCTGAACAAGCAGTGGCCTGACGGGGCGGCAGTGTCATGGGCGGCAGTATTCCGGGCGGCAGTATCATGGGCAGGAGTAGCAGTGGGGGGCTTATCGCGGACAGGAGTGTCCGCGCCACACTTTGCCAGGGGGTCATCCATGAAATCTCTGAAACGCGGGAAGAGGGCGGGCAACCAAGCCAGAAACGTCACGACCATTGACGCCACTGCGCTGGCGGCGGGTGCAAAACACCATCCGGGACGGGTGGGTAAGGGGAGGACATTCAGTGCCGATCCTCTGCCGACCTGGTTCCACACGATCGTGGATCCCAGCAAGAACCCGCCGCAGCCGTTTCGCGATTTGCCGGCAGCCACCGGACTCCCGCCGTTTCACATGGCGCTGGAAACGGTGCTGACGGACGCGGCCATGGCGACGATCAACGAATCCGGAAGCATGGTTTTTCACTCGGTGGGAGACACGGGAGGAGTGAATACTCCGACGCAGATCGAGAACGTCGCCAAATATATGGTGGAAGATTTTGCCGGGCCGGATATCGGCAGCCATCCGTCGTTCTTCTATCATCTGGGAGACGTGGTTTACTACGACGGCGAAACTCCAAACTACTTTCCCGAGTTTTACGAGCCGTATATGAACTACCCGGCGCCGATCGTGGCGATTCCGGGAAACCACGATGGCGACATCAATGCGCAATTTCCAGAGACCAGTCTGGCGGCGTTTGTGCGCAATTTCTGTGCGCAGGCTCCAGTCATCACTCCGGAGGCGGGCGACGCGCCGCGGCACGCGATGACGCAGCCGAATGTTTACTGGACGCTGACCACGCCGCTGGCTACCATTATTGGCCTGTACAGTAATTGCCCCGAAGGCGGACAACTCAGCCAGGCGCAGATCGACTGGTTTCAAGCGGAACTGGAGAGCGCACCGGAGAGCAAGGCGCTGATTGTGGCGGTGCATCATCCGATTTATTCGGCGTACGGGCCGAAACCGGGGAGTCAGCATCTGTACGATTTCCTGAACTCCGCATGCACAACGGCCAAGAACCGGACGCCTGACCTGGTGCTGAGCGGGCATGTGCACAATTACCAGCGCTTCACGGGCACGTTAGCCGGCAAGGATGTGCCTTTCATCGTGGCGGGAGCCGGCGGATACAATTTACAACTGCACACTCTGGCTAAGGAATTCCACCAGGCTAAATTGCCGGTTGCGATGGCTGGCGGGGATGGCACACTGGAAAAATTCTGCGATTCGCAGCATGGCTATCTAAGAATCACTGTGACCAAGGGCGAGATGGAGGTGGAATATTTTGCGGTGCCGGATGCTTCGGCTCCGGCCACCAAGGCGCTTGCGCCGTTCGACAGCCTGACTATCCCGTGGTCGTGAACGCCTGGGCCACGGAATCGGGGCAAGGCGCCGGGAAAAGGTCAGGCGCTTTAAGCATGGGGGGCACAGGAACACAGAGGGAATCCGAATGAGGATAGCTCTGTGTTTCTGACCCGCTGCTTGAGACTGGTTGCGTGTGCGACTTACTTTCCGGTGTATAGATCCGGAAACTCCTGGCGCAGGTGAGCGACCTTCGGCGCGTCGTTGTAGACGATGTAGGGGTTATCCGGATGAAGGGCGGCGTAATCCTGGTGGTAGGCCTCGGCGGGATAAAAGGCTTTCAGGGGGACGACCTGAGTCACGATGGGGCGGGGGAAGACTTTGGCCTGGTCCAGTTGCGCGATGTAGGCTTCGGCAACTCGCTTTTGCTCGTCGCTGGCATAGAAGATGGAGGAGCGGTACTGGCTGCCGGTATCCGGTCCCTGCCGGTTCAACTCGGTGGGATCGTGCGCCACCGAGAAAAAGACCCGGAGGAGCTGGCCGTAGGTGATACGAGAGGAATCGTAGACGATCTTCACCGACTCGGCGTGGCCGGTGTCCCCGTTGCTGACGCGTTCGTATTCGGCAGTATTGGCCGCGCCGCCGGAGTAGCCTGAAGTAGCGCTGATCACGCCCTTCACGTGCTGGAAAACGGCCTGAACGCCCCAGAAACAGCCTCCGGAGATGACCGCAGTCTGCTGGGATTTCGCGGATGCCAGGGCGGCATCGACGGCTGGAGGCGGGATGGGAACAGCGGCGCGTTCGCCGGCATTGCAGGCGATGACGGCTCCGAGGGTCACCATTAAGAGCAAGGCAGAGCAGCGTGCGGAAAAACTGGACATAGGAACTCCTTAGATCGGCTCGGTTGATTGGAGCCTCTGCTAAGTAGAGTCGGCAGCAGGGAAAAAGTTTCTTATCTGTAATGGAGCAGCGGGCGCCTGGGCGTGCGATTCAGGCGTCGGCCAGGTACTTGCCCATGCAGCGTATGCAGGGCGTGTAACCTTCTCGTGAAGCCTCGGACGCGGTAATGGTTCGCGGTCTATTTCTTTCGTGGATGAACGGGCATCCCGCCCGGTGGAACAGTTTCCCATCTTCGGTAACGACGACCATCATGTTGGGAGGCACGCCGGAGCCGCGTCTGGCCAGTTCGGAACGCTGCTCGGGGCGGCGTGCGGACGAGGCGCGCACCAATTCAAGGCTTCCAACCACCAGGACGGCCGCTGCCGCAGCCACCATCCAACCCAGGAAAGTCCTGCGACTGGGCGGGATAGAGGAGGGTAAATTCTGTTCGATTCTCCGGTGCAGGCGCTGGCCGAAACCGAGGGGGACTTCGAGCATACGTTCGTCGCCATAGAGTTGGATCACGTTGCGGGTGCCGTCCAAGACGGCGGTGCAGCGTTGGCAGTCGCGGACGTGGGCTTCGATGGCCAGGCGCAAGCCGGGATGGACTTCGCCGTCGAGATAGTTTGAGACTTCACGCCAAACCTCTTCGCAATTGACTACCATGGCTTGGTCCCCTTTTCAAAAGACAACCGGCCTCCCCATTTTCCGCACCATGCCCCGCCGAGGCCGGGTGCGAGCAGATCGCGGAGCATGAGGCGGGCGCGGAGTAAGCGGGTCTTGACCGAGGCGGTGGAGATGCCAAGCGCCCTGGCGGTTTCGTCGATGCTGAGGCGCTGCATATCGCGCAGGACAAAAACTTCACGGTAAATTTGCCCCAAGCCGGCCAGAGCCTCGGCGAGCTTCTGTCGGATTTCGTTGCGTTCCAGAGTTTCGGACGGAATCTCACGCCAGTCGGCAAAGTCGCGAGGAGTGTAGTTGCCTTCGTCGTCCGGGCGATCGGCGATCGGTTCCATGATGTTGGCATGCGCCTTCCTTCTTCGCATACGCGCCTCGTTGACGGTAATCTGGATCAGCCAGGTGCTGAAACGCGCCTCGGCGCGAAATTGGCGGATGTGTTTGAAGGCTTTCAAGACGGCCTCTTGAGCCACGTCCTCGGCGTCGGCCTCGTTTCTTAGAATGGCGAAGGCAGTTGCGTACACTCGCCGTTCGTAGGGACGGATCAACTCGTAGAAGAGTTCGTGCTCGCCGTCGCGGACGCGTTGGATGAGCATCACTTCGTCGCGCGGATCGCCGTCGAACTGTCCCGCTGGACGTTTCAGCGCTATCACCCTTCCCGGCATTGCTCCTCACGGTTCCGCCGCATCGAATTTTGAGACGCTAACCTCAAGTCCTAACCGATGATGGAGAGGCGGGGTCTGGCGTTGCCTCGAGTTGAAAAGTCCATTGGCATAGGATTCGCAAACTGGCAGTAAGTTTCGCGGGATTTCGAAGCACCTCCGCGGAACAGGGTCGCGGCCACTTTGAGCCATTCTCGCACCGATTCTCCACAGGCTTCCACTGGGTTGCTACTTGCATTCCCGCATGGAAGTTCCGGATAATCATGACAGAGATTTTGACAGCCGTGTATCGCTATCGCCGCGCCGAGTTGTTGCGTATTCTGCGGATCGTTCCTCGCCAGCTTCAAACCTGGGAGAAGGCGGGATTGGTAACGGTGGCGGAGGAGTATTCGTTTTTCGATCTGGTGCAAATCAAGAAGGTACGCGATCTGTGCGCGCAGCGCGTCCGGCCGGCGGTGATCCGGCAATCTCTCGAGGCGATGCAGAAGCAAGTGGCGGGGATGGAGAATCCGCTGCTCGAGGCGGGCGCGTACCAGAGCGGACACCGGGTCGCTTTCCGGCACCAGGGGCGGCTTCTGGAGCCGATTGCCGGGCAGTTCATGTTCGATTTTTCATCGGAAGAGAGTAAAGTGGTGACCAGCCCGCCGCGCAACGGACCGGAGCTGGTGATTACGGACGTTGCCGACCTGTTTGCGCGCGGCATCGCGCTGGAAGAAAATCCCTCGACGCAGAGCGAGGCGATTACCGCCTATTTGAAGGTTCTCGATATGGATCCGATGCACGCCGCCGCGCATATCAATCTGGGCACGCTGTATTACAACCGGCAGGAATACGCGCTTGCGGAAAGGCACTACCGTTCGGCGATCCAGATCGATCCGCGCTACGCGCTGGCCTATTTCGACCTGGGCAATGTGCTGGATGAGACAGGGCGGGTGGAAGAAGCGATCAACACTTATAAGGCCGCGATTCAACTGGCGCCGACCTACGCCGACGCGCACTACAACCTTGCCCTGGCCTATGAGAAGAGGCGCGAGCCGCGCAAAGCGCTGCAACACTGGCGTGCGTACGTGAAACTCGACACGACGGGCCCGTGGACGGTACACGCCAAACATCAGATCCAGCGGATTCTGCAGAGCGACGGTTTGAAACTGGTACACTCCCGCAAGGCGAACTAGGGGAAAGACGAGCGCAAGGGCGTTTCCCGCCACAGTGGATGATCCCAACCATCGAATTCCGGCCGAATTCCGGCATTTCTCTTGTGAAATTGGAAGGCTCGCCGTAGAATTCGAGCGCGCCGTATAAAATCGATTTTCAAATGAGGCGGTCCAGCACGGATGGATCTGCCGGAAAAGACCGGCGCTACCACTCCTGCCCCCGATGCTGTAAAGGAGACCTGTAAAGGAGAATCATGGACTTGAACCGCTTTCCCCGCGCTACGAACATGCTGTCGATGAACCTTATTATTTTCGTTGTATTCGGGGCATCCTTGTGGTCTGCGGCATCGGCGCAATCTGATTCGTTGCAGAAAGCCCCGTGGAGAAACGTGGCCCTTTCGCCCGATCAGCGGGCCGCACTCCTGATCAAGGAGATGACGATTGACGAGAAGATTTCACTGCTGCACGGCACTGGCCTGAAGGATCTGAGCCCGGTGAGTCCATTAGCGGTGGGAACGAACGGAGGAGCGGGCTATGTGGTGGGCATTCCGCGCCTGGGAATCCCGGCGATCCAGATGTCGGATGCGGCTTACGGCGTGCGGGACAGCGGGAAGAATGGCCGCTACTCGACGGCATTGCCGGCGAATGTGGCGGCGGCGGCGAGTTGGGATGTGGTCGCCGCTTTCCAGTATGGCGCTCTGATCGGGCGCGAATTGCGCGCACAAGGCTACAACATGTCACTGGGCGGGGGGGTCAACATTACTCGCGAGCCGCGCAACGGGCGGACGTTTGAATACCTGGGAGAGGATCCCATCCTGGCGGGGACATTGGTGGCATGGTTGATCCGCGGCACCCAGGCGCAGCATGTGATTGGCGACATCAAACATTATGCGCTGAACGATCAGGAAAGCGGACGGAACGCGGTGAACGTCAACATCGACAAGCGGTCGGCCAGAGAGAGCGATCTGCTGGCGTTCGAGATCGGCGTAAGCGAGGGCAATCCCGCGGGCGTCATGTGCTCCTACAACCGTGTGGACGGGGACTATGCCTGCGAAAACAAGTACCTGTTGACCGACGTTCTGAAGAAAGACTGGAATTTCAAAGGTTTTGTTTTGTCGGACTGGCAAGGCGCGCACAGCACGGTGAAAGCCTCGGCGGCGGGACTGGATCACGAGGAGCCCGGGGAAATTTTCTACGGCGAAGCGATGAAGGATGCGGTGCAGTCGGGCCGCGTGTCGACGGCTGAGCTGGACGACCACGTGCACAGGATCCTGCGGTCGATGTTCGCCTGCGGCGTGTTCGACGACCCCCCGCAGAAAAGCGTGGTCGATGTGGCCACAGGCTTTGAGGTTGCGCGAAAGATCGCCGAACACAGCATAGTGTTGCTTCGCAACGAAAGACTCGGCGAAAAGGAGGCTCAACTTCCGCTCGATGCCTCTCGTATCAAGAGCATCGCGGTGATCGGCGCGCATTCCGATGTAGGCATGATTTCAGGGGGCGGGTCGGCGCAGGTTGACCCTCCGGGTGGAAACGCGATCATGCCTCCCGGCCAGGGGCGCACCGTCTGGGGTGTGCCGGACTGGTTTCCCACGTCGCCGCTCAGGACGATTCGAGCCAAAGCTCCGGGAGCGGCGGTGACGTTCGATCCGGGGACGGATAATGCCGCAGCAGCAGCGGTGGCGAAAACGGCGGATGTCGCCATCGTGTTCGCCACGCAGTGGGAGAGCGAAGGCATGGATCTCGACAGTCTTACGCTTCCATTGCATCAGGACGAGTTGATTGAGGCGGTTGCCGCAGCCAACCCCCATACGATTGTTGTGCTCGAGACCGGCAGCCCCGTGACCATGCCCTGGGCGGGCAAGGTCAGCGCCATTCTCGAGGCGTGGTATGCCGGTTCGCAAGGAGCGGAGGCTCTGGCCAACATCATTTTCGGCGTGGTGAACCCCAGCGCGAAGCTGCCAATCACATTTCCGATGAGCGATGCCGACCTGCCGCATCGGAGCATCGTAAAGCCTCCGCGGGAGTCCACCACCGAAGGGGAGACCGACGCATGGAAGAGGATTGCGGGAGGCTTGCCGGTATTTCAGACGACTTACGACGAAGGCTTGAAGGTTGGATATAAGTGGTATGACGCCGAGAAGAAACAAGTTCTCTTTCCCTTCGGATATGGGCTGTCCTACACGACCTACAGCTACTCCAACCTGCGAGTTACACCGAGTGCAGTGCCGGAGGGCAAAGTCCGCTTGAACTTCACCGTGACCAATACCGGCAACCGCGCGGGCGAGGAGATCGCGGAAGTTTATGCGGCTCTGCCTGGGGCCGCGGGCGAACCACCGAAGCGCCTGGTCGGATGGAGTAAGGTCAAACTGAATCCGGCGGAGAGCAAGGACGTTTTGGTTGAGGTCGACCCTAAGTATCTGTCGATTTTCAACGTCGAGCGCAACGCCTGGGAGTTGATACCGGGAGAGTATGGGTTCATGGCCGGTGGTTCTTCGCAGAGCTTGCCGCTGAAGGAATCGGTCAGCTTGAAGTAGCGGCTCACGGAAAGGCCATGCAACGCGGAGAGGAGAGGGCCGTTTTCGGGGCTATCCTTTCGAATGTCAGTCTCACTAAAGATGTCACCTCTCAGGTGCAGGAGAAAGAGAAATGAAAAGTTGCCGGCGGACTTGGATGTTTGCGCTCGCGATGGCGGTAGTTTCTGCTAATGCGGCGAGCTTTTGCCAGATGGCACAGGAAGAGAAGAGCATCTACAACGAAAGGGCTGATGCGCACGCTGAGATTAAAGAGGCTCTGTCGAAGGCCGCTGCCGGGCACAAACGGGTCATCGTTGTGTTTGGCGCCAACTGGTGTTTCGACTGCCACGCGCTCGACAAGGACTTTCACCGTCCGGAAGTGGCGTCGATCCTATCCGCTAACTATGAGGTCGTGCACGTTGACATCGGCAAGGGACAGAAGAACCAGGATTTGATGTTGAAGTACGAAGTCCCGATGAAGCGCGGCATTCCGGGGCTGGCGGTGCTTGATGCCAATGGCAAACTGATTTACAGCCAGAAGAATGGGGAATTCGAAAATGCTCGTTCGCTCTCTCCGGAAGATGTGATCGCATTTCTGAACAAGTGGAAGCCGGAGGCGTAAGGCGGAGAAAAAAAGGCGCGGCTTGCGCCGCGCCCCAAGGAGAGAGAATAGTTCTGCTCGCCGTTATGTCGTTCCGTCGTCTGCTACCTGATTCCCGACTGAGTTCGCGGCTTAGTTCACCACCAGCTTGTTGTCGACGCTGAACGCGCCCGGTACCGACCCTGCCCGGATTCCCGCGATGTTCTTGTCCGCCGCGTTTTCTACTGTTCCGTAGAGCGTGACGTGTCCGTTATCGACCACGATGCGAATCGGGTTTACCGGATCGCTGGCGTAGCGGCCCAACACCGAGTCGCGATAGATGGCGCGCGCCATGCGCACCCGCAAGGAATCGTCAAAATTCGACACCGGCAGCACGTTCACCTCGTTGACGACGTCCTTGACGCCGGGAGTGCGCGCCAAGATGGCGAGGGCCGAGTCCTTGGCGACGTCGTTCACGGTATCGCCCCCGATGGTTACGACGCCGTCCTTTACGCCCAGGGTGATGAAGTTGAACGCGTTGTCGTAGTATCCGACGCGGTCATAGGCGAGCTTTTTAGCCAGCTTCTGCTGGAGCTGGCTGTCGGGCACGGATTCTCCCGCAACCTCGATGTCGTTGCGAACGCCGGTGACATTTGCCACTTTCATTGCTTTTCTGGCGGCGTCAAGCTTGTCCTGGTAGAGGCTGACGGAGCCGGTCAAGGTCACAATGCCATCCTCGACGCTCGAATTGACGCCCTGCAGCTGCTTGGCGTCGTGCAACTTCTGGCTGACCGTCTGCTGAATCTGCTGATCGTACCGGCCGTTTGCGGCCAGGGCAGAAACACTGAGCAGGACGAGCAACGCCATGGTCAATGCAAGACTCTTCATGTTCGAAAGCTTTTTCATGGTTGTCATCCTTCATTGAATTCCGGTTCCCCACATCGTTAACCGGTTAGTTAAATAGATGCCCACCGGTCGGGGAGGGATGCGTATGCGGAGAGTCTTTACAAACTATTACTTTTACAGACGATGACAAAGTACGGGAGCGGTTGGCCGGGGTGGCGACGCCATCCCCGCGGCCGTCATTGGCGACCTGGCAAAGATCGCTTCTGGAGACGAGCAGCGCAGGCAACGACCGGCAAAACCGGCAAAGCTGAAGGCTGCGGGGCCGATCATTCTTGTTGCGCTTGTTGCGCTTGTTGCGCTTATGGGGGGCGGCAGCGGGAGCGCCACCTTGAGCCCTATTTTTTCCGCCGGGCAGCTTTCTTCTTTGCCGATGCCGATTTCTCTCGCGCGTTAGCCTGTTTTACAAACACCCGGGCGAAAATCCTGTCGATGTTCTTGAGTTGCCGCTGCAGGTTGAAGGCGTGCTCGATCCTGGCCCTGGGCACGCGTGCGCGAATCTCGGGATCGTTCAAGATCAACTCGTGGAAATCCAGATCGTCTTTCCAGGCGCGCATGGCATGGCTCTGCACCAGGCGATAGGCGTCTTCGCGCGAAACGCCGCTTTCGACCAGGTCGAGCAGCAGTTGTCCACTGAAGACGAGACCATGTGTGCTCTCGAGGTTTGCCATCATGCGTTCGGGATAGACGAACATGGTTTCGATCAGGTTCGCCGTTTTGTTCAGCAGATAGTCGGTGAGGGTAGTCGAGTCGGGAATGATGACGCGCTCCGCCGAAGAGTGTGAAATATCGCGTTCATGCCACAAGGCCACGTTCTCGAATCCGGCCTGCGCGTTGGCACGCACGACGCGCGCCAATCCGGAGATCTGCTCGCTGGTTACGGGATTGCGTTTGTGCGGCATGGCCGACGAGCCCTTCTGTTTTTCGCCGAAATATTCTTCGGCCTCGCGAACTTCGGTGCGCTGCAGGTGGCGGATTTCCGTGGCAATCTTGTCGAGCGTCGAGGCAACGGTCGCCAGCGTCGCCAGATAAAACGCATGGCGGTCGCGCTGAATCACCTGCGACGAAACCGCGGCCGCCTTCAATCCCAGGCGGGCGCACATTTTCTCTTCGAGTTCGGGTGTGAGGTGGGCGAACGTTCCCACCGCCCCCGAGAATTTGCCCACGCGCAGGTCTTCGGCGGCGGCCCGGAAGCGCGCGATGTTACGCTGCGTTTCCGAATACCAGTTGGCGATCTTGAAGCCGAAGGTGATGGGTTCGGCGTGGACGCCATGGGTGCGGCCGATCATGGGCGTGTCTTTGAATTCCCAGGCGCGGTGTTCGAGAACTTCGGCGAGCCGTTCGAGGTCGCCGGCGATCAGCGACGAGGCTTGCTGGATGAGCAACGCTTGCGCGGTATCGACCACATCATTGGACGTTAGGCCGTAGTGAAACCAGCGGGCATGGGGGCCCACGATTTCGGCGACGGCGGTGGTGAAGGCGATGACGTCATGTTTCACCTCCGCCTCAATCTGGAAGATGCGATCGACGTTGAAGTCGGCGCGGGCGTGGATCGCCTTGGCGGCGTCCCTGGGTACGATGCCAGCTGCGGCCAGGGTTTCAGTCGCGGCAACTTCGACGGCGAGCCAGGTGCGGAAGCGATTCTCGTCGCTCCAGATGCGGGCCATCTCGGGGCGGGTATAGCGTGGGATCACGGCGCTTTCTCCTCAGAAGGGAACTGGGGATTGTAAATCAGGCGAGTGGGCGAGTGCAGGGACGCCAGAGGTGAGAGGTCAGACGGCAGAGGTTAACCCCATTCCTTTTGGACTTCTGCAATCTGACCTCGAACCCCTGACCCCTGACCTCTGACCTCTTCCCTCTGACCTCTGACTTCGGGGCTACTCCACCTGGTGTTTGGCGGTGTAGCCTTCGCGGGCATAGACGATGACTTTCACTTCCTTGCCCTTCTGGTCGCGAATTTTCAGCGGACCGCCGTCGGGCGCCTGGAGTTCAACTTTCAATTTGCGGTAGGTGCCGTCGAGCTTGGTGTTGGTGGGGTGATAAGTGATGCTGTACTGGTTGCGGATGTCGGTCGCGATGTCGTGAAAGAGCTCGGGCAGTTCGCCTTCGAAGCGCGGAAAGTAGGCGCGTCCGCCAGTCATTTTTGCGAAGGTATTGAGCTGGTTATCGGCCTGCGCCCAATCGACCTGGGTAATTCCTCCCGCGTATCCGCGCGCCTCCATTGCCTCGCGATACTGCCAGCCGATGCTGATGGCATAGATGGTGACGTCTTTCGTAATTTTGATTTTCTTGATGATCTGATCCAGATTCAAGCGGCTGAAGGTATCGCGTCCGGAAGAAACGAGGATGATGTATTTCTTGCCGTCGATGCGATCGACCCGGTCGAGCGAATCGAAGAGCGCATCGAAGAGGTTGCGCTCGGAAAACCCGGGGATACGCAGCATATTCAGAGCTCCCATGATGGCGCTCTTGTCCTGGGTGAAGTCGACGAGGATCTGGGGTTTCATGTCGTAGGAAACGACCGCGACCCAATCATTCTTCTTTAAGCCGCTGGCGAAAGTGTAGGAAGCGTTGAGGGCGTCGTACATATAACGCAGGTTGGTCGCGGCATATTCGACCAGCAGGACGGCGGTGATGGGAGCTTCGGTTTGATTGAAGCTGGCAATCTTCTGCGGCGTGCCATCTTCGAGGATCCTGAAATTTTCCGCTTTCAGTCCCGGAATGGTTTGGCCATCTTTGCTGGTGACGAGCACGTCCAGGTTGACCAGGGGCACGTCAACATGGATCGAGTAGTCAGGCATGTTTTCGATCTTCTTGGGTTTCTCGGGTGCGGGCGGCGGCGGTTCTTCCTTTTTTTTCGGGATCACGTACGGCCCAACGTCGTTTTGCGGGCCGCCGGCTTCAGGCGGAGCGTCCTGCTTATTCGGGTTGGACGGGGCCGGCGATGAGGTGTCCTGGGCGCGAGCGGGGGGAGCGAAAGTCGCCGCGACCATCCACAAAAGAGTAAAAACCAACAGAGTCAAGTGCTTACGGAAAGCCGACGGGGCGCGGCTTTCACCGCCAAATACGCCAGAAAACATAGGGATGTCCTCAAAAACTACTGTGCTAGTATAGATGCAAGAACTCTGCGGTTGGGATATTTTGCGGGCCTTGAAAAACGCCACCTCTCCTGGCAAGACCTTCCGATAGCACGCGGAGTCAAAAGCAAGCAGACGGGTCGTTATTTGACCTCCGGGGCCATTCATGAGAAATGCCGTTCGCTCACTCGCCGCCCTTTTGTGTTTTTTGTCAGCCGTGGGGTTTCATGGGCAAAGCGTTTCTTCGGGCACCCGCTCTCCGCTGATCATGCCGCTCGATCAAATTCATGAAGGCATGAAGGGGACCGCGCTCACGGTTTTCCAAGGTGTGAAACCGGAGTCGATGGAGGTGGAAGTTCTGGGCGTGATGCGCAATGTGAACGGTCCCAAGGGCGACATCATCCTGGTCCGGCTGCATGGGATCAAGCCTGAATATACCGGAGTGGTAGCGGGCATGAGCGGAAGCCCGGTGTATTTCGAAGGCAAGCTGGCGGGGGCGCTGGCGTTCCGCATCGGCGAATTCTCGAAGGAGCCGATCGCGGGTGTAACTCCGATCGAAGAGATGCTGGAGATCAACGCGCTGGACCATAGTGCGGCACAGAGTAAGGCCCCGGCGGAGGTGCGTGCCGGTCTTTCAAATTCCAGTCTTTCGAACTTCAGTCTTTCGAATTCCAGTCTTTCGAATCAAAGCGCAGCGAGTGCAGCCGCAAGTCCCAGCGAAAGCGAGTTGGTCCCGGCCCAGAATTACAGCAACTACCTGACGCCGATTGAAACACCGCTGGTTTTTAATGGTTTTACAGAAGAGACTTTGCAGCGCTATGGCGCGCAATTCGCCGCCGCCGGCATCGTACCGGTGATGGGGGTTGGCTCGGCGAGCGATCGCAAGCAGCCCGAACCGATCGAGGCGGGTTCGGCGGTGAGCGCGGTGCTGGTTCGCGGGGACATGGATATTGCCGCCACCTGTACGGTGACATACGTGGATCCGCAGCGTCTGCTTGCCTGCGGACATCCGCTGCTGCAGTTTGGCGAAGTGGATCTGCCGATGACGAAGGCGATGGTGCTGGCGACGTTGCCTTCGCCATTGAATGCATTCAAGATCGTCAACACGACGGAGACGATCGGCGCGTTCGTGCAAGACCGCCAGAACGGCATTATGGGGGTGCCGGGGCGCGAGTCGAAGATGATTCCAGTGACCGTGGCGCTGCACTCGGGGCCTGGAGAACATGGAGTGGCGACCAAGGAATTCCATTATGAGGTTCTCAACAATGCGCGGTTGAGTCCGCTGGCGATGATGGCCACGGTCTTCAATGCGCTGCACGGCATCAACGAATACGGCGAAGACATTACTTACCGCATGAATGGCGTGCTCAGTGTGAAGGGGTATCCCGATGTCACGCTGCGGAACATGTTTGCCCCGCAGGATAACGGGCAACCGGCGGCCGCTTTGGCCGCCGCCACCATTGGCGAGCGCTTTGGCCGTATCTACAGCAATCCCTATGACGTTCCGGACGTGGAGGGGGTGAAGCTTGATTTCGATCTGGTGCGCGAGCGCCGATCGGCCCGTCTGGAAGCAGCGCGCACGGACATGACGGAAGCTCGTCCCGGCGACCAGATTGTGGTGGAGACGGTGATTCGTCCTTATCGCGGGGAGCGGCTGGTGCGCCAGATTCCGGTACGGATTCCGACTTCGACTTCAAAGGGAACGCTGCGGGTTCTGGTCAGCGACGGAGACACGCTTGATCGGATACACCGGGGCACTCCGATGATGAATCGCGGTCTTGGTTTAGCGCCGACCATAGCTTTGCTCAACAAGGAGCGGGCCAACGATCGGGTTTATGTTTCGCTGATCGAGTCCGATCCGGAAGCCATGGTGGCGGACAAAGTGATGCCGACGTTGCCGCTGTCGGTCATGAACGTCATGGATAATATGCGGGGGACGCAAGACATGATCGTGCTCGGCGAATCGTCGGTTAGCGAAGCGTCCACGGACTCGCTTGATTATGTAGTATCGGGCGCGCAGATGCTGACCATTACCATCAAGTAGCGGCACTCGACGTGGAGCGACGGGCGTCCTCGCCCGTCCAGAGTATGGCGGCCGAGCGGGGGATGCCCGGTTCCCGTATAACCAGACTAAAATTGAGGTATGACTTTGCCTTGTAAGACGCTTGCTTTGTCGGCACTTGCTTTTTCCACTCTCGCGCTTTGCACACTCAGTCTTGCCGAAGGCACACGGACCTGGGAACAGTCCAAATTTGAGGAATTGACCAAGGGCACAGCGAAAGGGATCGCGCTGCGGAGCGAGGGTGGTCTCGAACTCGCACCCGCCTTCAAGGCGCTCGCGACCACACCTTCGACCTACATCTGGTCGATCGCATCCGATGCCACGGGCAATGTTTATGCCGCCGCCGGATCGCCGGCGCGGGTTTATCGCATCGCGCCCGACGGGCAGAGCACAATTATTTTCGAGGCGCAGGAACTGCAAGTGCAAGCTCTGGTAGTCGAGAAGAACGGCGTCGTCTATGCCGCCACCGCGCCCGACGGCAAGGTGTATCGTCTGGAATGCGCAAAAGGAGCGAAGGCGGATGCCAGCGCTTCCTGGAGCGCCTCGAGCTATTTCGATCCCGGTTCCAAGTACATCTGGGACATCGTTCTTGACGACGGGGGCGCGCTGTATGTCGCCACCGGCGATCACGGAGAAATCTACAAGGTCGGCGCCAACGGCCAGCACGCGCTCTTCTTCAAGAGCGATGAAGTCCACATTCGGGTGCTGGCGCTCGATCCCAGGGGCAACCTTATCGCGGGCTCGGACGGCAGCGGTCTGATCTATCGCATTGCGCCGAATGGCGATGCGTTCGTACTCTACAGCGCGCCCAAGAAGGAAATTACCGCGCTCGCCATCGACAGTGCCGGTAACATCTACGCGGCTGCCGCGGGAGAGAAGCACGCGGGAAACGCGGCGCCGCAAATGGCCATCACGCTGGCGGCGCCACCGGCGCAGAGCCAGCCAGCTTCCGGAGGCAACATCACGATCACGGCCGCTGCCAATGCGCCCGCGGCCCCGTTTCCGGCTCCCGGACTTGGCGCCACGGGTGGGTCCGAAATTTATCGCATCGCGCCCGATGGCGCTCCGTCGCGCTTGTGGACTTCCCACGAAGATCTGGTCTATGCTCTCGGCTTCGATCAGCACGGCCGCCTGCTCGCCGGCACCGGCAACCGCGGTCATATTTTTGCAATCAACGGAGTGGACGATTTCACCGACCTGATCAAGGCGAATGCCACGCAAATTACGGCCTTTGCTGCCGCGCCTGGCGGAGGGCTCTACGCCTCCAGCAGCAACCTGGGAAAGATTTTCGTTTTCGGACCCGGTCTCGAATCGGAAGGGACGTACGAAAGCGATGTGTTCGACGCTCGCGTTTTTTCGTTATGGGGACGGGTGAGCGTGCGTGGTGCCGCCAACTCGCGCGCCAATTCGGGCGTGGAGTTTTACGCCCGGAGCGGCAACGTCGACAATCCCGACCGAAATTGGAGTCCGTGGACGCGGGTCGATCTTGCCGACGGTTCCGAGCTTAGAGTTCCGCCGGCGCGGTTTGTGCAGTGGAAGTCGGTGCTCCACGCGGGCAATCCCGCGCCTCGGGTCGATGATGTTTTGCTGAACTACCTGCCCAAGAATGTGGCCCCCCAAATTGACGAAATCACGGTGCAGCCCGGATACCATTACCAGGCGATTCCGCACGTGAGCGGCGGCGAGTCGTCGGGGCAGGGACAGGGACAAGGACAGCCGCGATTTGACCCGCCACCGCCCGCGGTGCGCGACCGCGAGTCGGTCGGCATCCGTTGGCAGGCGCATGACGACAACGACGACCAGCTCGTCTACACGGTTTACTATCGCGGCGATGGGGAAGCGCGCTGGCTGCTGCTGAAGGACAATCTGGGCGATCGCTATTATTCTTTTGACGCCAGTCTTCTGCCGGATGGTGGCTACACGGTGAAGGTCATTGCCTCGGACGCGCCGTCACATTCGCCGGGAGAAGCGCTTTACGCGGAGCGAGTCAGCTCGCGGTTCGAGGTCGATTCCACTGCTCCGGTGATCGACAACCTGACGGCAACGGTGGAGGATCGGCAGAGCGGAAGGCAGGCAGGCCTCCAAATGGGCACGCAGATCCACGTGCGCTTCCGGGCCAGCGATTCATTTTCGCCGATTAAGCGGGCGGAATACTCACTCGATGGCGGCGACTGGCAGTTTGTCGAGCCGGCGGGACAGTTGTCCGATTCGAGAACGGAAGAGTATGACTTTCGCGTACCCGTACCGCAACCGCAATCGGTGCCGGCTCCGATTGCGGGGAACACGGCGAATGACCATGTGGTCGTGGTCCGCGCTTATGACCGTTTTGATAATCTTGCCACGGCCAAGACCGTACTTCGGGGAAAATAGAAGAGGCTTTCAGCGCGATTCCCCTGCGGTCAGGATTGCCTTTCTCCCGCTCTTACTGCTGCGCGGAAATGATGGACGCATTCGGGTTTGCCGAGTCTACATCCATCATGAGAAAACCTTGAACTAAGCAAGCCGGATTTTCGAGGCTGCAAGTTCCCGAAGTGTCGATGACGTAGATCACATAGTTCTGGGTGGAGGGGGCGGTCAGCGCCACGGTACCGTTGCCGTATTCCATGAGCGAATAGCCTGGGTTCGCTCCCGCGAGCGTTACCCCTGCCGGGTTCGCGGTGTCGTAGAGCGTTCCGTTGACGCAGGAGGAAGTGCAGGAGCCAGCATTCGAAAAGGTAAACAGCAGGTTGGCCGCGATGGGGTCGACGCCGGATGTGCCGCTGTTTGTGGTTGCAACGGCATAGGTTCCGGGTAACTCGGAGCCGCCCAGAAGCGCATTTTTTCCCTGCGCATACATGGTTCCGGCGATGACGGAGGCGGATTGATCGAGCAAGAATCCGCGATTGGCTCCGCTGGCATAGAGAACGAAGGGCAGCGGTGGCACCACTGTCTTTGCACCAGGATTGCCCAGCATATTGATGGTGTAACGGCCGGCGGTACCGCTGGCCGCATAGGTGTAATTGCTGGTTCCCATGCCGATGGGGAAGGCGACGCTGGAGAGAATGGTACCAGCGTTATTCTGGTCGAAGCTGCCGCTAAAGTTGCCTTTGCCGTCGGTCGTTCCAAGGGTAAGCGAGACATTGGTATTCGCCCCGTTCACTCCCGTAAGGGCGGAGACCGAGTTGCCGGTGAGAGAAGCGTTGCTGAAGGGAGCCAACGTGGAATCCTGGAGCACCATGGTTCCAGAAACGGCGGGGTGGGTGGCGTCGACGGCGTCGGTGGAAACGGCGAACAGAGTTAAGGGGTTGGTCTTGCTGTTCGCGGCCGAAGCAACGAAGAAATCGAAATCGAGTGTCAAGCTTGAGTTCAGAGCCAGGTTGGTGACATGCCACAACCCGCTGATGTTCGAGTCGGCGGCATAGGCGCCGGTAACGCTGCTGTAGGTGTTGGTGGTACCGCCGTCGTTGCCATCGACCTGTCCGTTGACGATCATGCCGCTGCCATTCAGGGGTAATATTCCGACATAGCCAATGCGTTTGCCACTGGAGTCCACGCCGGTGAAGCCGAAGGCATAGGTCTGGTCGGTGGCGCCGTTGAAAAGACCGGGGCTGGATTTGTGCGCGCTGCCCGACCCGGTGCCATGCCCGTCGGACTCAATCATCCCAATGTCACCGGCGCCGTCGAGAACGACCTGGAATTGTTTGGGATAGACTCCCGAAGGCAAAGTCAGGGTGAGCACGCCCGCGTTATTCGAATTGTTCGGGTCCGAGGAGGTGGGTGTGTAGGAACCGCCGATGATCGGAATCGGGTTTTGCGTGGAAGGGCCGCTGGCGGTCAGGACTTCTTCCGCTCCGGAGGCAATCGACCCATTCGTCGCCGTGAACGAGCCGATGACCGCGATGGCTTTGTTGTTGCCGTCATATCCGGAGAACTGGAATGCGTAGGTGCCGTTTACACGGGATGCGACCAGCGAGGCCTGGGCGGTGGTGCAGTTCTTGGGGTTGGCCGAGCAGCCTGTCGGATCAAGGGTTGAAGCGGCCGATATCGTAACACAGTTGTTGCCGCAGCTATCTTCCGCTTTGTAGTAGGCCAGGCTTGAGACATTCGAATCCTGATGGAAGTTTGCGCAGGGCACGCCGTTGGCGGTGCAAGTCCAGGTAAAGTTCTGGGGTGCCCGGTCAGGTTCGGCTACGGCGGTGAATTGCTGTGTCAGTCCGGTGCCCACATTAAGCGTGGGGTTCGACGGCGTTACCGCGGTCGTGATGTCAACCACGCTGAGGTCCAACGAGTCCGACACCGAGGCGTTGGATGTAAACGCGGCAGAGATCGTCACCTGCGAACTTGGCGAGGATGGGGCCAGGTACACCGCGGTTGCGGGGTTGGTCGCCGGAGTGACTGGAGTGAGCGTGCCGGGACCGGTCAGGCTCCAGGTGACGGGGGCATCGACCGGGTCAGTGGTCGTGGCCGTGATCGTCAACGACTCGGTCGGGTAGAGCGTGCTAATGCTGTTGCTGGAAACTATAATGGTGGGGACCGCGCCGTTGCCCCCCTTGGCACAACCGCCAGCCAGAGCCAGACTCAGCAAAGCCACCGCAAACAGACAATTCTTGATCATGATCAAATCTCTCGGAACGGCTTTCTTTTCTCTCGGAACGGCGATCCCTCTGAAGAGATTTCCGCGAATCGGATTTCGACGAAACTGATTTCGTGAAACAGGTCTTTCTGAAACAGGTTGTATGAACTTGCCGGCAGGAAATCCGCTGCCTGGGCGCACGTTCTTGATTCTCACTTACCCTAAATGTACCCGAATGCAAGGCACTTTGTCTGCGGGGAATAGGTGCCGATAAGAAGTACTTAGTGTAGTGCGTGGAGATTTGGGTTCGTTATATTTCAGCTCGATCGGGCAAGAATTTGGGTGTTCGATGAGGAAGGCAAAGGAGTTTACCAGCGGGGACACGTTTTAGTTCCCGCGATTCGTCAGCGACTCGCAGTGGTCGTGGGCGAGGCAGCGCGCTGGGCAGCGTCCAACAGCGGCCCCAACTGAAGGGCGTTGATGCCCAGCGTTCCTCCGGAGAAGCCGTCGATGTAGGCGGAATTGATGGCCACAACTTCGCCGCGGAGGTTCAACACGGGACCGCCGCTGCCGCCGCGCGCGGTGGGTGCGTCGTAGATCAGCTTGTCGCCGGTAACGTCTCCGACGTGGCCAAAGGTTGCGGACGGCCTGATGAGCGACAGGGCGGCCAGTTCGCCGGCGGTGTCGGCGTTGTCGGGATGGGAAGAAAGGCGTTCGTAGACGATGGCGGGCGACTTAGCCACCATGCCGGTAACGCCCATGGGATAGGCCAGAACGGTGACGGACTCGCCTACCTGGGGCGGGGTGTCACACAGGGGCAAGGGGCGGAGTTTTCTGGTGAAGGCGGTGTCTTCGAGGCGCAAGACGGCCAGGTCTCCCTGTTTGGAGAGGACGGCGGTCTGAAGTTTCACGGGCAGGGGGGAGCCGGGGAAATATGCTTCCAGCTTTTCAAGGACGGGCGAACCGCCTTGGCGCAATGCGGCGGCGACTTCGCGGTCGCCGTACCAGGGTTCGGCCACGTGGCGATTGGTGGCCAAGAGGCCGGGAGCCACGACAAATCCGGTTCCGGCGACGCGCGCGCGAAAGCTCTGGGAATGGCCCGTTAGATGATAGATGCCGTAGATGTAAGCGACGGACTCGCGAGCGTCATCGACGGTGGCGGCGGAAAACGATTGCTGGCGTTCGAGGTCGGCCATCTGGCGCGAGAGCTCGTGGACTTGCTGCTGGAGGCCTTCGGACTGCGGAGGGGCGTAGTAGCGTGCCATCGCCAAGGCGCCTAAGAGCGCAAGCACGCCCAGCAGCCCTTGCACAAAGCGCTGCCAGGTCTCCAGCAGTTCGGTCTCGTGGGTATCGGAAGTGGACATGAGCCGTCAGGCCCGCGAGGAGGGAGGTCTCCGGGTAGCCGCTACTATCCTGACGCATGCGATCGCAGTCGGGTAGGGTACAGAAGTCGAAGGGAAAACGACCGAAGGTAACCGGTGTACGGGATCAGGTCAGGGCTATGGCTCGACGCCTAAGCGCCTCGCCATTTCTTCGTAGAGAAAGCCCTGATCGGGGTGGTAGGGCTGGACCCATTCTCCATCAATCACGAACTGCGGGATGGCGCGTTTGCCAGTCCGCTTGACGACCTCGTCGGCGGCTCCGGGTGTGGTTTCAATATTGATGTCGGTATAGGAGAGCTTGTGCTGGTCGAGGAAGCGTTTGGCCTCGCGGCAGTCGGGACACCAGGTGGCGGAATAGACGATGATTTCCATGGATTCAGGCGGTTTCGAGTTTCGATCTTTGAGAATTCAGTGTCAAACGCGTTCCAGTTCGCGGACCGTACGTTCGTTCTCGATGTTGCCGGTATTCAGGGTGGTGGCTGGTTCGAACAGTAAGATCCAGCATTCTTCCTGCGCGACTGGACGGTGCTCGACCCCGCGCGGCACTACGACAAATTCACCCGTTTCGATCCATTCGTGGCGGTCGTTATCCTGACCTCTGTACTCCATGCGGAAGCGGCCTTTGACGACCAGGAACATTTCGTCTTCGTGCCGATGATGGTGGAATACGAACTCGCCTTTGAGCTTGTCGAGCTTCACATACTGACCATTGAGCTCGGCGGCAATGTAAGGCTTCCAGTATTCGGTGATTTTGGCGAATTTTTCGGCGATGTTGATTTTGGGCATTACGATCTCGGCACGAGCCTGGTAATAGAGATTCGGTTACGAGCGCACCGGTCGCAAAGAAAAATTGGGGTTTGACGAAGATTCCGCTGAGCTTGGCTCATCGGGGCGGGCGGGAGTGTTTGCCCGTACAGAGGCAAAATCAAAAAGGGCCGCCAGCGGCTGGGCTGGCGGCCGGTTGCTGAGGGCATTCTAGAAGCCGGCGGTTGGGTTTGGGTGCCCGCCGGGCAGCATGGTGCGGACGCCGCGTTGGTTGTTGATGCGAGTGGTTGTGGTCCAGTCGACTTCGCCGGCGCCGATTACACCGTTGCCGCCACTGGCCAGTTCGTAACTGATGCGGCCATCCTGATAGGTGTAGTTTCCCACCTCCAGGACCATGCCTGACTTCAAGACAAACACGGGCACTCCGGGAGCTGCGCCGTTGGTGGCAGGGCCTTTCGCGACGTAACTGGCGTAGGCGACCTGCGGCATTTCATCGGCGGCCGTGGGCTCGCTGGAGGTGACTCTCACGCGACGCACTGCCAACTGAGGAACGACGTTGTCTCCGGAAGCGCTGGTGTTCCGATACGATTCGGCCTGGTATTGCGGGTTCTGGTAAGACGAACCTTGGTAGGAGGCGCCCTGATAGGACTCACCTTGATACGACCCCTGGTAATAGGAGTCGTTCTGCACCGGCGGACGTCCGAAGAAATGCCAGTCCGGGCCGTTGGTGGCCGAGACTTGCGGGATCTGCACATCATCCATCAAGCGCAGTTCCAGTTGACTCTCGCCCTTGAGCGTGGGACGTGGGCCACGGGCGGGAAGCATGATGATCTTCCACGGCCAGAGTGGCGGAATCATCCATTCGACGATGTCGCGCTTGGCGTGGCCTTTGCCGTCGATGGCGCCGTTCTTATCGACTTTATAGCCACGGGTCGCGATAACTTTGGCATCGAGCGGCATGTCGCCATTGGGCAAGCCGATACGATCAAATACCAGCTTCATGTTGCCTTTACCCCAGAAATGGCCGGGATCCTGGGCGGATTCAAGGTGTCCGACAAGGTAGGCACCGCGAGGGAATGTCTGCTGGCCGAATTCGGTTACCGAGTGCAGATGGCAGAGCACGGGATCGCCGACGGCAACGGTGGCGGAGGAAAAGTTGGGTTCATTGAGGGTGCACTTGAGAAGGGTGCCGGCGGGCAGAACGGTTTCACGCGCACTGGCACTCAAGGTCAGGCTAAGAATGGTTATCGCAAGAAGGGATAACACGAGGACTGCATACGAGCTGGACTTCATCACGCACCTCTGTCTCACGCCCCGGAATTTTGGTACGTATTCCCAAGCTACTGCTATGAGCCAGCCCCGATTGGTGAAATATACAGAAGTTGACAGTTGCGGTCAATCGCACGAATGCGAGCAGAGTGTGGTTTTTTGGCAACAGGAGAATCACAGCGGACTACGAGTCGAAGGCTCGTGCTCCGCAGGAGAGCATCGCTTGCTCGCATCGCGGGGACGGACGAAGGCGTCCGTCCCTACGGGAGACTAGCTTTCGTACAGCAGGACGCCTTCGGTTTTCTCGGCGTCTACTGGACGGTAATACAGTTTGTTGGACTCGAGGAAGACCTCGATGAAGGCCGGCCGGGTGGTGATCGTGCCTTGGATGAGCGCTTCCGACAAGGGGTCTTCGATGTATTTTTGGAGAGCGCGGCGCAGGGGACGGGCTCCGTAGCTGCGGTCGGTCAGGGTCTGGCTCAGGATCCACTTTTTGGCTTCGTCGGCTACCGAAACGGTGATGGAACGCTGGGCGAGATTCTGGTTCAGTTGGGCGACCATGAGTTCGAGAATCTGGATCAGGTCGTTTTCGCTGAGCGCCATGAAGAGGATGATCTCGTCCACGCGGTTGAGGAATTCGGGATTGAAGGTGCGCTTGACTTCGCTCTTCACCAGGTCTTCGACCTTCTCGGAAACCATTTCGTCTTTTGATGACTGGAAGCCGAGTCCCTCGCGCTTCATGAGGTGACGGGCGCCGATGTTCGAGGTCATGATGATGATGGTGTTCTTGAAATCGACAGTGTTGCCGAGGCCGTCGGTGAGTTGGCCGTCTTCAAAAACCTGGAGCAGGATGTTGAAGACATCGGGGTGCGCCTTTTCGATTTCGTCGAGCAGAACTACGGAGTAGGGAGCGCGCTTGACGCGTTCGGTCAGTTGGCCGCCCTCTTCGTATCCCACGTATCCCGGAGGCGAACCGATGAGTTTGGAGACGGAATGCTTCTCCATGAATTCGGACATATCGAAGCGGACCAGGGCTTTGTCGCTGCCAAACATGAAATGCGCCAGGGTGCGGGCGACTTCAGTTTTGCCGACTCCGGTCGGACCGAGGAACAGGAACGAACCGATGGGGCGATTGGGACTTTTAAGGCCGGCGCGCGAGCGGCGGATGGCGCGAGCCAGGGCGCTGATGGCTTTTTCCTGGGAGATGATGCGTTTGTGCAGTTCTTCTTCGATGCGGAGAAGTTTTTGCGTTTCTTCTTCTTTGATCGAGGTGATGGGAACGCCGGTCCAGCGGCTGACGACGTCCTCGATGTCCTCCCGACCGACAACGCCGGTGGAGGATTCATCGAGGTGGTATTTTTCGCGAAGGGCGCGCAGGTTCTCGCGCTCCTTGCGTTCTTCGTCGGAGTAGAAGCGCGCCTTCTCGAACTCGTGGTTCGCGATGGCGTTCTCCATACGGTGGACGATGAACTTGATGCGTTTCTGGACTTCGGTCAATTCCTCGGGCAGCGTGGTCTGGCGCAGTTTTACGCGGGCGCCAGCTTCGTCGATCAGATCGATGGCCTTGTCGGGCAGGAAACGGTCGGGAATATAGCGGTTGGAGTGCGAGACAGAGAAATTGATGGCGTCGTCGGTGTAGGTGACGGCATGGAATTTTTCGTAGCGCTCTTTGATGCCGAAGAGGATTTTGATGGCGTCGGCTTCGTTGGGCGGCGGAACTTTTACGGCCTGGAAGCGGCGCTCGAGCGAGCGATCTTTCTCGATTGACTTGCGATATTCCGCGGGGGTGGTGGCGCCGATACACTGAATTTCGCCGCGGGACAAAGCTGGTTTCAGGATGTTGGCGGCGTCGAGCGAGCCTTCCGCCGAGCCCGCGCCGACGAGGGTGTGCAATTCATCGATGAAGATGATGGAATTCTGGGACTCCATCAATTCTTTCATGATGGTCTTGAGGCGCTCTTCGAACTGTCCGCGATACTTGGTGCCGGCGACGATTAAAGAAAGATCGAGAGCGAGGATGCGCTTGTCGGCGAGGAAGGAGGGAACCTCACCGTCGGCGATGCGCTGGGCCAGGCCTTCTACGATGGCGGTCTTGCCGACTCCGGGTTCGCCGATGAGCACGGGATTATTTTTGGTGCGGCGGCAGAGGATCTGGACTACGCGTTCAACTTCGCCGTCGCGGCCGACCAGGGGATCAAGCTGGCTATCCATGGCGGACTGGGTGAGGTCGCGGGAGAACTCGCTGAGCAGCGAAGATTCGCGCTGTCCGCGTTGCGGGGCGGCTTTTTCCTGGCTGGTGCGCGCCAGTTCTTCGCGGATGGTGGAGAGCCGCAATCCGCGTTCGTGCAGGATTTCAGCGGCAAAACATTTTTCCTCGCGCAGTAACCCCAGCAGCAGATGTTCGGTGCCGATGTGTTTGTGCGAGAGCCGTTCGGCTTCCTCGGCGGCGTAGGCGAGGACGCGCTTGCATTCGTTGCTCAGCGGAAGATCGACCGAAGTGGAAACCTTTTCGCGGATGGTGGTGTGACCTTCGATCTGCTTGCGGATCGATTCCACCGAGGCATGCGAGCGCAGAAAACGATTGGTCAGGGCCTTGTCTTCGCGCAGCAGTCCGAGCAGGAGGTGTTCGGTCTCAATATAAGGAGACCCGAACTGGCTGGCCTCATACCGCGCAAAGAAGATTACGCGCCTGGCTTTTTCTGTATAGCGTTCGAACATATAACGGTCTCCCCCGACTTCCAGCGGAACGCTTCGGTCTCCGCCCAACCCAAGCTGTAATTATGCATCCCTATCGCCAAATCTCCCAGCGATAAGACCTTCTCGGTAACCAGTGCCACGCTGCGTTCTGGTTGTTTGATCCAACTACTTTGAAGCGATGGTTTTTTGCGATCCGTCTTTCTTGCTTTCTTGGTCTTTCCTAACTTTTGAAGCGCTTACTGCTGAAGCGACCCCGGTTCCACTTCCTCTATTTTGCCCTGAACCAATCGTAAAACCCTATGGCACCGACGTGCAAAACCGAGGTTGTGAGTGGCGATTACGGAGGTCAAACCGTGCTCCTTGTGCAATCGCGCAACCAGTTCAAAAACCAACTCGCCGGTGTGTCCGTCGAGGTCGCCCGTAGGCTCATCCGCCAGCAGGACTTGGGGCTGGGTGATGAGCGCGCGAGCGAGGGCGAGACGTTGCTGCTCGCCGCCGGAAAGCTCGCCGGAGCGATGGTGACCGCGCGCTTCCAGTCCAACCTCGCGCAGCCAGCGCGAAGCCTCTGGTTCTGCGGCAGATAGCGCTTGCCCGCGGGTTAGCAGCGGCATGGCTACGTTTTCCAGGGCAGAAAATTCGGGCAGCAGGTAGTGAAACTGCCAGACGTAGCCGATTTCGCGGTTACGAAATTCGGCCGCATCATCCTCGGAAAGGGCATTCACGTGAGAGTTTGCGCAGTATACGGCACCGGCGGAGGGGCGATCAAGAGCGGCCAGAATGTGCAACAAAGTACTCTTCCCGGCACCCGATTGCCCTACAATGGCCAGCATCGTACCCCGATTGACCTCGAAAGACAGGTTCTCAAAGAGCACGAGTTCAGCTTCGCCTGAGCGAAACACCTTGCTTAACCCTTCGACCCTCAACAGAGGACCTTGAGCTATTGGATGCAAACTTGCCCTCCTAAGTCTCAAGCCAGCTGGCGCGTGCAATAGTAACGCCGCTGGCCGTGATCCATTAGACCACGAGGTAGACCACGAGGAGGCACAACCCGATCCTGCGATCTCAGGTGCGGGATAAGGCTATGCGAAAGACTGTATACCCATGGAAAACAATTGCAATGTGACCGTGGTCACAGGCGAGACGCTTACTCGTAGCGCAGGGCCTCGGCGGGCAAAATGCGCGCTGCCGACCACGAGGGGTAGATGGTCGCGACCAATGAAATCCCGATGGAAACCAGGGCGACGATGAGGCCGTCGACGAGGCGTGGCGCAAAGGGAACATAGTCAATGGAATAGACCTCGGCGGAGAGAGAAATGAAGTGGTAGTGGCCTCCGGCCCACGAGATCGCGTAGCCGATCGCGAGTCCGATGGCGGTTCCGATGACTCCGATCAGCAAGCCTTGCGCGATGAAGACGCGGCGGATTTGTTTCTTCCTGGTGCCGAGTGACATGAGGACGGCGATGTCTTTGGTCTTCTCCATGACCATCATGATGAGTGAAATCAGAATGTTGAGGGCGGCGACGAACACGATGAGGCCGATGGTGATGAAGGTGACGACGCGCTCCAGGCGCAGGGCGCGGAATAGAGGTTTATTCTGATCCATCCAACTGGTGGCCATGAAGCCGTGGCTTCCTGAAATACGATCGGCGGCCTGTTCGAGGGAGCGGGCCAGGTCGCCAGCCAGGTAGATGTCGTCCAGCTTGAACTGGAGGACCGAGATCACGTCGCCCAGGCCAAACAACTGCTGGGCATCGGAGAGGCGGATGAAGGCCCAGGAAGAATCGTAATCATAGAATCCGGAGTTGAAGATTCCCGCGACATGAAAACGAATGTATTTGGGCACCATGCCAAACGGGGTCAGTTCGCCCTGCGGAGAGGTTACCAGCACCACGGAGCCGACGGTCGCGCCGACTTCCTCGGCCATGTCCTTGCCGAGAATAATGGGAGGCATAGCGGCCAGGCGCTGCTGGACTCCGGCCATGTCGTCGGGAGACTCTGATGGTGTAGGGCGGACACTCTTGTCCACCGGTGTTGCGGTTGATCCTGCGGTGGCACTTGCTGTTGAACCTGCTTTTTCGCCGTCCCGTATGAAGTTGGCAGGCATTTCCTCCAGCGCAGACGCCGAGCCGAGGGTGACCGAGTTCAAAAGGTCGCTGACCTTTCGTTCATAGGAGGGCAGCATTCCCTTGAGCACTGCGCCGCGCGCTCGAGGTCCGCGCGAGATGAGTACCTGTTCGTAGATCGCGGGAGCGGCCGCCACGACGTGTGGCTGCTTTGACAACTTCTCCAGAAGCGGACGCCAATCTCGGATGCCGTCGCTTTCGACACGCAGCAGGCTGATGTGCGCAGTCGAACCGAGCAGGCGCGCCTGCAGGTCCTGGCGAAAGCCGTTATTGATGGCGAGCGCGACGATGAGCGAAGCGACTCCCGCGGCCACTCCCAGGACGGAGATGGCGGTGATGATTCCGATGAACGCCTGGCGGCGTTTGGCGCGCAGGTAGCGGGTTGCGATGAAGAGTTCGAAACGCATGGGAGGCAGCCGTCAGCCATCAGCCGTCAGCTAAACCGGATTATAGCGACAACGGCAGCTCGGCGAAGGGGGCGGGGTCTTTCTGGCGGCTGATGGCTGACCGCTGACGGCTGACCGGCGCCGCTCGCTCCTGCTATTCTTCTTCCCTCATGTCTCCCATTCTGACTAGCGTGCTGCTGGGACTGACGGCGGCGGGCGCGAATGTGTTTGGCGGCGCCATTATTGTTCAGAGGAATTGGGAGCGGTCTTACCTTCGTTACTTCGTCGCGCTAGGCGCGGGGTTCATGCTGGCGACGGCGCTGGTGGAGATGGTGCCAGAGAGCGTCAAGCTTCGCGGCCCCTATGCCGGATTTCTGATTCTGCTGGGATACCTGCTCGTGCATTTCTTCGAGCACACCGTCACGCCGCATTTTCATTTTGGCGAAGAAACGCACGCCGACCAGTTCGTGCACTCACACAAAGGCTATTCGGTGCTGATCGGATTGCTGATTCACACGTTCTTCGATGGGATCGCGATCGCGTCGGGATTTCTGGTTTCTGCGGCTCTGGGGTGGATCATCTTCATCGCGGTTTTTCTGCACAAGATTCCGGAAGGATTTACCGTGTCGTCGGTGATGCTGGCGAGCGGGCGAAGCCGCGCTTTCGCCTGGGGAGCGTCCGTGGCTTTGGGTGTGGCAACCGTGGCCGGGGTGATGACGATGGCGGTCTTCCGGCACGAAGTAAGCTTCGGCCTGCCGCTGTCGGCGGGCGTTACGATCTATGTGGCGGCGTCGGATTTGATCCCGGAAGTGAATAAAGAGCCGGGAGTGAGGATGGCGGTATTGGTTTTTGTTGGAGCGGCCTTTATGTTTTTGCTGGATCGCGTTTTTCACGTGCACTAGAGGAGTAGCCAGTAGCCGGTACCCAGTACCCAGTACCCAGTAGCCGGTACCCAGTACCCAGTAGCCAGTACCCAGTAGCCAGTACCCAGTAGCCAGTAGCCAGACGGGGCTACTCGGGCAGGGACGCGATTAGTCCGTTCAGAATTCTGCCAACTTCGTGAACTCTTTGCAGCAGGCTTTCCGTGGAAGGATGATCGGCATATCCCAGACGCTCAGCGAGGAGTAGTTGGGTCTCAAGTTCGGCGAGCGAGCCTGCGGAGTGCCTTAGGAAGTGGCGGAATTCGCGGTGGCTGTAGTGTGCCTGCCCCTCGGCGATGTTGCTCGGGACCGAAACCGCTGCACGTCGGATTTGGTTGGTAAGGCTGTAAACCTCCTGCTTGGGGAAGCAGTCGGTCAGCTTATAGATTTCCGTGACCATTTCCATGGCTTTCTGCCAGACGACGAGATCTTTGAAATGCTGGGCCATAACGTCTGAACAGGCAGGTTTGCAGGATATCGAGTACTGGCTACTGGGTACTTCTAGCCGCTGTGCCTGATGTGCATTACGTCCCCATCCTGCACGATGTAGTCCTTGCCCTCTAATCTCAAAGTCCCTTTCGCGCGGGCGTTGGCCTCCGAACCCGCCTCCAGCAATTGATCCCAGCGAATCGTTTCGGCGCGGATGAAGTGCTTTTCCAGATCGGAGTGAATCGCGCCGGCGCCGTTTTGCGCTCTTGTGTTCAGGGGGATCGTCCAGGCTCGGCATTCGTCTTCGCCGGCGGTGAAGAAGGAGATCAGGCCGAGCAGGTGATAGCTCTTGCGGATCAGGCGGGCGAGGCCGCTGTCGGTCAGTCCGTAGCTGCCCAGAAATTCCGCCGCGTCTTCGTCGGACATCTCGGCGAGTTCGGCTTCGACTTTGCCGCAGATGGCGCTGGCTCCGGCATTGGGACGGGCGGCTACCTCGGTCAGGTTGTATTTCGCTACTGCAGCTTCGAGATCTTTGCCCAGTTGAGTGCTCTCGCCGATGTTGAGAACGTAGAGGATCGGCTTCTCGCTTAGAAACATGAAGCCGCGGATGCGCTTCTTATCTTCGGGAGACATTTCCATTTCGCGCAGAGGTTTTTCGGCTTCGATCTGGGCTTTGGCTTTGATGAGGAGCTCGTTTTCTTTTTCGAGTTCGGGCGTCTTCATTTTCTTCAGGTCTTTTTCGAGGCGTTCGAGGCGTTTTTCGATCTGGCCCAGATCGCTGACCATCAAATCGAACTCGACGTTCTTGATATCGCGCAGGGGATCGATGGCGCCGACGTGCGGAATGGCGTCGTTCTCAAACGCGCGGAGAACGTGAATGAGCGCGTCGACCTGGCGCAGATGGCCGACGTAGGCAGTCTCTTTCAGGGCGTCCTGGCCGATGGCGCCCACGTCGACGTATTCGACCGAAGCGTGGGTAAGTTTTTTGGGGTTATAGAGCGCGGCTAGTTTGTCGAGGCGGTCATCGGGGACTTTCGCGACTCCGATGTGGGCCTCGCGCGGGTTGGAAAATGCCTGCTCGGAAAGATTCACTTTGGTCAGGATGCGAAACAGAGAAGTCTTGCCGACTTGCGGCAGACCGATGATGCCGGTTTTCATGGGAAGTCAACTCTCAGCTTTCTAGCGATCAGTCAGCAGCTTTCAGTTACGTCCAAAGAATACGCTCCGCGATTCGCGATCCGCCATCAAGGCTCGCGGAACGCCTGGGCGGTGGTGTAGAGGGCCACCAAGCCCAGCAGGAGTATGGCTTCCTCGAATTTTTCCGACCATACATGGAGGCGGTCGAACTCGTGGCGGAGCGGGTTGTCCAGCGGAACGTTATCGATGACGCCGACCTCGGCGCGGAGAGCGTGCATTCGGGGAGAAATGGCGAACTGCGAGATTCCGGTCAAGAGCAGCATCAGCACGATGAGAATATGCCTGGCGGCCAGCGGTCGCGTGGTTCCGGAAGCCATGCGGCTGTAGGCCAGGGACGCGATCAGGAAAACAATTCCGGAAACGATGGCCATGTAGTGCAGCAGATCGAGGGAGCGGCCTACGATGGAACCCGCCATGTGGCGAGTGGGAAGAAGTCCGGGAGCAAAGGCGGCAGGGGCTTCGACGAAAGCGAGAAAAATGATACCGCCGATCCAGACGACGAGAGACAACAGCATGAGGAACCGGAGAAATGACATGGCGAAATTATAGATGGGCGAGCGGCGGCGCTGATAGGTGGAAGTATCGACTGACAGCGGGAATGGCTGAGTTATCCACAGGCTGGAACCAGCGCTGTCACTTACTCCTGTGGACGCTACTGTTTACCCTCATCCTTCCTCAATGCGGGAGGGAAGCACTGAAGATGCAGCGTTCGCTGACGGTTGCCGATGTAAATTTCGTGTCGTTGCAGTCGGCGGTCTTTTGCGTGCAGTGTGAAATGTTGAGTGACAACAACACGCCACGGTGTCTGGCGTGCGGCAGCGCGGCGGTGTTGAGTCTTTCGCGGGTGCTGGGCGGGTCGCTGCGCGGCCAGCAGACCACGCATCTGATCGTGGACGCGGAGCTGGACCGGTTGGTGCGGTCTTTGCTTCATACGGTGCCGCAGGTTGCCGAGTTGGGCGAGAACCAGGAAGAGTATCGCATCGGCGAACATCAACTGGAGCTTCCCGCGGCATCGACGTTTTCCTCCCGCCATCGTATGCGGCCTCGCCATCACGGGCCGACTGCGGTGCCGCATGCCCTGCTCAACGCGGGAGAGATCGATCTGGAGCCCGGCATCAGCATCATCGCGGAAAAAGCGCAAGCTCTGACCGGGGCCACAGGAGCGGCCATTGCGCTGCGCCGGGGCAACGAAATTGTGTGCCGGGCGCGCACCGGGCGGACCGCTCCCGATATCGGAGTGCGGCTGCAAACGGATCGCGGGCTTTCCGCCGAATGTGTTCGAAGCGGGGAAGTGATGCTGTGCAATGACGCCGAATCGAACCCGCGGGTGGACTGGGCGACCTGCCGGCGCATGGGTGTGCGGTCCATCCTGGCCGCTCCCCTGCGGCATTTTCAACGGACGCTGGGAGTTTTCGAAGTGCTATCGTCGACGCCACATGCGTTCGACAACAACGATGTGGCCACGATGCAGTTCCTCTCGGGAATGATGGTAGCGACGATTTCGCGGCTTTCCAGTTTGCAGCCGGGGCCGCCGGCGGGCGAGTAGTCGCGGAGCTAAGTCGCATTCAGAATCTGCGCGTCTTACCAATCCAACGAAAGCCTTGCATGAACCGAGTAAGCACGGTCCAGATGAAGCGCGGGATCCTTAGTGGAGAACCGATCCAAAAGAGTCCCCAGAACAAGACGTATTCGGGCAAAAGCCATGCCACATCAGCAACCGGCGGGCGGATGGATTTTTCGGGGTGTTGGTAATAGGTAAGATTCTCTCCGTTCCATGCAACCGAGAATCGTGGGTGGTAACTCAGCGTGCACAATCGAGGGAAGGTTTTACCGAAGCGGCTGCGCTGCGGTTCGACTACGAAGCACTTTCCGTCCTGATTGAATTGGACCCAGGCATGTCCGGAGGCGTATCTTCCGTGTTGGCCGAACACGACCCGGGCGTCGTATCCCAAGTCCATCATCTGGCGCCAGGTCCAGAATGCGAAGTCGTCGCAGTCTCCCTGCTTCCTTTCTTCGAAATCTTCTGGCGGTTGCCAATACTCGTCTTTATCGAAGAGCTCTTTGTCGGAAACGTATTTGCATCCCATCAGGAATTGGCGGACGTCCTCGATTGAATGGCAGTGAATGGCGAGAGGCTGGCTCAGGTAACGACCAAGCGGAAAGGTAGGCCGCGGCCCCTTGCGCCGATCGAAAGGGCGAAACACCTTTCTGCCATCTGCGTCGTACGCAGCAGAAATAACTTCCGCGATCATGGTCGGTATGCGCTGAGAACAGAGGACCGGAAACTGACAACTATACAGGCACCGGGACGCACTCCACGATCTCGCGGAGGACTTGTTCGGCTTGCTCGGATTTTTTCAGGGTGGAGGTGTAGAGGGAACTTACTACGACGCGGTGGGCGAAGACGGAGACGACGAGCGGTTTGAAATCTTCGGGAGTGCAGTAATCGCGGCCTTCGAGGAAGGCCATGGCCTGGGCAGCGCGGTAGAGCATCTGGGAGCCTCGGGGAGAAACTCCGAGGGAAAGATATTCGGACTGACGCGTCCTGGTAACTATGTTCAGCAAGTAAGTGATGAGTGATTCGTCGACGTGGACCTGGGCGACGGCCTGCTGAATTTCGACTACGTCGGCGGCATTGAGGACGGGGCGCAGGTTTTCGAGCTGAGCGACGCCGGCTTCGGCGCGCAGGATCTCGCGTTCGGCGGTGCCCTCGGGATATCCCATGCGCACGCGCATCAGGAAACGATCGAGTTGCGATTCGGGCAGGGGATAAGTTCCGTGGTGCTCGACGGGATTCTGGGTGGCGAGGACGAGGAAGGGTTGGGGCAGTTGATACGAATGCGCGTCGATGGTGACCTGGCCCTCGTTCATGGCTTCGAGCAGGGCGGACTGGGTTTTGGGGGTGGTGCGGTTAATTTCGTCGGCTAGCAGGACATTGGCGAAAACCGGTCCGCGCTTGAATTCAAATTTCTGTTCGATGGCGGAGTAAATCGAGATGCCGAGCACGTCGGAGGGCAACATGTCGCTGGTGAACTGGATGCGCTGAAAGGTGCAGTCGATGGCGCGGGCCAGGGCCTGTCCAAGGGTGGTCTTGCCGACTCCGGGGACGCCTTCGATCAGCAGATGGCCCTTGGCGAAGATGGAAACCAGGGCGAGGCGAAGGACGTCGTCCTTGCCGCGAATGACGCGGCGCAACGACTTTTCCAGTTCGGCTGCGCGAGTGGAGACAGCGCTGGCTGCGTGTGATGACATTGGTCGAATTTTACTATGTGAGTGGCAAGGGGAACGGGTTACGGGAGTCATCAGGGGAACCGCGCTCGGGGAGACGACCCGTTTAGGATTCGGTTGCGGCTATACTGGCGAATCTATGTTTAGTCTCCGATGGGCTGTAGTGGTTTTAGTGTTTTCAGCATTGGCGGTTGGACAACAAGTCGCACAACAAAAGGGAACCTCGATGACTCACCACGCACGCGGTGCGTTCACGGTAAGAATTCAGCCGCTGACTCCGGCGCCTGCCGAGGGGATCGCGCGATTCTCGATTGATAAGGAGATCCACGGGGACCTCGAAGCTACGACGAAGGGAGAAATGTTTTCGGCTGGAGATCCGAAGAGTGGGGTCGCCGGATACGTTGCGATCGAGGTGGTGACGGGAACGCTGGGCGGCAAGCACGGGAGTTTTGCGCTACAGCATTCGGCGACGATGGATAAAAGCGGGCCGAAGATGACGGTGATCGTGGTTCCGGGATCGGGGACGGGAGAGCTGAAGGGCATTTCGGGGACGTTTGCGATTCAGATTGCGAATGGGCAGCACGCTTACGATCTCGAGTACATTCTGCCGGAATAGGGCAATTCTCCGAGACGGCTTCGGCTTTTTTTACGACTGGGAATGATGCTGCGATGACTTTCTGACATCTATAACGATCGTCTCCGCGAGGCGGTCCTGGGCACACATGCGATTGCGATCCCAGAAGAACTGCAAGAAGCCGAGTCCCCCTTCGAGCACTGCGGCGCCATAGCCAAGTGCTCGCTCGATGGATTGCCATCTGCCCATACGCTCGGAGGCGAGGGAGATTGCTCTGGTTCGCGCGATCCATTTGCCTGGAGTCTGGCCATTGCCCCAATAATTTCCCAAACCAAAATAGATCAGGGCGACAATGACGTTCCCGACCTCGTGGAAATCCCACTGAACGTTAATGGTCTGTTCATGTAGCACGAAACGGCGCCATCCAATCTCGGCGGGAGCCCACAGGAGAACGGCGAGAAGGACATCAATCCAATATCCCAGCGCCCGCTGCCAGAAGGTCGCGAGAGGCAATCCCTCCAGCGCATGGACGCGAGGATTCTCATGACTGGAGAAACTCCGCCTCGTCAGACTCGATGGTTGACTCATGGAGATCAACTGTAATTGATCGCAAACGAAGGAGTCACCCGCTATCAATTCGAAGGGGATTCGTTCACAACTTATTTTCCGGAAGTCATCGTCCGAAGTCTGCTGGCCTTCCAGTCAGTCGCTCGATTCTTTTTGCAGTTGGCGGATGAGTCGAGAAGAGGTTGCCGAAACTTCCTGCTCCCAGGAAGGGCGCGATGATGAAAAGATGCGCGGTGGATGGGCTGGCGATCAAAGGCTGACGTTGGGAGTACGCTTCGATTTTTGCGAGGGCGCTGGCGAGAGCGTAGGGATTGCCGGTCCAGTGGGCTCCGGAGTCGTCGGCTCCGTATTCGCGAGAGCGGGAGACGGCGAGCTGAATCAACATGGCTGCGAAGGGGGCGAGGAACATCATGGCGATGGCGGCGATGCCGCTGCCTCCTCCGCGTTCGTCGCGTTCGCCGCGCATGCCACCGAAGATCATGCCCCATTTTGCAATCGACGCGAGGTAGGTGATGGCGCCGGCCATGGTGGCGGCAATCGAACTGATGAGGATGTCGCGATTGCGGACGTGTCCGAGTTCATGGGCGATCACGCCTTCCAACTCGTCGTCGGTGAGCAGTCCGAGGATGCCCTGAGTTACAGCGACGGAGGCGTGGTTCGGATTGCGTCCGGTGGCGAAGGCGTTGGGCGAATCGGTCGGGATGAGATAGACCTTGGGCATCGGCAGGCTTTCTTTTTGCGCTAACCGCTCGACGATGTTATAGACGCGTGGGAGATCTTCGCGGTCGACGGGTTGGGCGCGGTAGGTGGCGAGCGCGATCTTGTCGGAGAAAAAATAAGAAACGAAATTCAGGACGGCGGCGAAGGCGAGCGCCATCAACATTCCGTTCTGGCCACCGAGCGCACGGCCGGCCAGCATGAGCAAAAGCGTCATGACGGTGAGCAGGAGCGCGGTTTTGAATATGTTGCTCATAAAAGATTGCCTCAGTAATTTTCGCTCAACCGATTAGATGCCGAGCGGCGGGCTTTGGGCTCGGGGGGGCACTGCGTAGCCCAATGCTGCTGGGAGAAGCTGGAGGATGCGTGAGAAGTGGGGGCATTCCTCCGGGGTGGATTCTGAGATTGGGGGGGCGCGGACACTCCGGTCCGCGAAAAGTTGAGGGGCAAATACAAAGGGCGCGGACAAGAGTGTACGCGCCACATGTACGTTAGTTAGCTTTGGCGTTTCAGGGCGCGGTCGAGGGTCTGGTCGAGGGCGGCTTTGGCTTTTTCGTAGTCGGCGGGCGTGATCTTGCCCTGTTTCTTTTCTACCTCCAGTTGGAAGAGTTCTTCTTTCAGCGCTTCGAGCAACATCGACGATTTTGCCGCCGGAGTGCTGGCTGGGGGCGCGGCTGGTGCGGAAGGACGTTGGGTGTATTCGCTCGATGCGACGGCGGGCTTGGCGGCAGACGGCACGGCGATGGATGGTCCTGCCTGGCGTTTCGTGACTACCCACCCGCCGATGGCCAGTAGCACGGCGAATCCGCCGAGGATGGGCCAGCGATATTGCTGCAAGGCGTCGGGGGCGTCGATGGGGACGCCGAGTCCGCCGCCGGGGCGATTGTCACGTGCCTGGGGCTGCTGCTGATCCTGCTGTTGGGCCGCGCCGGACGCGGTTTCTCCGGGAGATTCGTTGATGACTCCGTTGCCCTTGAGAGTGAAGGCGAGGGGTTGGCCGGGCTTGGTCTGTTGCGCGACTTCGACGTTGGTATCACCCTGGTTGGGATCCTGCATGGACTGGAAACTGGCCGGGTTGGCGGCCGTGAACCGCATGGTCTTGGGAAGAACGATGACCAGGTGCGCGGCGGAGTAGAGCGGCTTGGGATCGATCTTGATCTCTCCGGAGTAGGGCAGCGTGAATTCAATCTGGAACTGCGTTTCTCCGGGACGGAGCGGGAAGGCAAGCGCGTAGCGATTCTTGTCGGCCTGGGGAGTCGCATCCGCGGGGATAGGCTGGCCGTTCGGGGAGCGGGCCTGCACCTGTTCAATTTTTGCGCCGGGGGGCAGATAGAACTCGAAATTGTGATCGTTCATCTGTGTCTTGGCGGGCGAAGAGGTGTTGCTGACGACGAAGAGGCGCACACCCTGCATGGTTCCGCTGTCGGCCTGGAAGCGAATGACGTCGGCGGTCACGCTGAGGTCGGCGACTTTTGTTGCGACGTCATAGACGTTGACGTCGGCCGTGTTGACGCCGGGAGGCGCCATCTGGTGATAGGTAACTCCCTGATGCACGGCGCGGATGAGGTGGGGCCCGGGCACGGTGACTTTGAAGCTGAATTTGCCGTTGCTGTCGGCCTTGGTGCTGCCGGCAACGTCCATTCCGTTGGCGAGGTTGATGAGAATGACCTCGTCGCCTGCGGCGGGCTTGTTGGTGGTGCCGTTGGTGACGGTGCCGGTGAGGGTTTGGGCGGTGGCTGAGGCCAGGGCCAGCGAGAAGATTGCGGTTAGCAAGGCGGACTTTACGAATTTGGTCAAAACAACTCCTTACTGGCGTAGGTGCTTTGGCACGACTCGGCGGCGCTAGGAAATCAGCGCCTCATAGGCCTTGTGATCGCCAATCCAGAACCACAAATATCCATCGGCCCGTTTAATGGCAAGAGCGCGATGGTTCAGCGTGACGCGGGCGGACCATATTTCCTGGCCGTGGCGTTCTCCTACTTTCTTGAATTGTAACGAAGGATGCTGCGCGTTTGCTTTCAGCAACGAAAACTGTTTGCCGGCGCGGGTGCGTACTTCCTGCGACAGGCCGTGGTATTGCCGCCAAAAATCGGTGGTGGCGAGATGCTGCATCGGGCGCTAAAGCGGCTGTACGCGGCCGTTCTTTTCGTCGTCCAAGGCGCGTTGGATGGCCGTGTCGAGGCGTCCGGCCGCAAGATCGGATTGGACGCGAGTGTCGATCGGTGGCGGGCAGTGTTGCTCCAGCCAGACATACAATTCCTCGATTTCGCGCGGGGTGAGCGCTCCGATGGCGCGTTCGATCTCCTGGATGGTGTTCAGGCTCATGGGATTGTTATTTTAACCCGCGCCGAGGGGAAATCACCAGAACGGCTCCTTTATTAGTTATTAGGGCCAGTCTTAGAGGCAGCCTTCAAGATGCGGATATACGGTCACGGCGGTTAGCCGGTCGGAAGGCTCGGCGCTGGGCGGCGACGCATGTGGCCGCGTTCCGGCGAACTGAAAAGCGATGTAAATGTTCTTCTCGTTACAAAACCAGGGTGGGTGTTCTTGCGCGATTTTAATAAGATCGTCCCACACGCCCATGGGCTTCTTAATGTCCACGCAACACATCTGTCGGAACGCCTTATTTCTTGCATGAAGCAAGTCTTCGACTTCGCTGCGTGACATCCCGGGTTTAAAGACTTCCGAGTACGAACGCAGCGCCACTTGGTAGACCGCGTCACGTTTCTGCTGCAACCGCTTTTCGCGCCGACTATGGATGCCGATAAGAACGATGGCAATGACCACAGCCAGAGCGAATAATGGCCAGTATTTCATCACTCCCCAAATGAAGCGATGACACCGCCCGCCTGCTCCAGCCGCGCGATCTCGGCCATGATTGCGGCTGCTTCCTCTTCGAGTGAGGCGCGCATGGATTGATAGTCCGCGTCGGGCACCTTGCCGGCCTTGTATTCGAAATTCAGATCGCGCAGGTTCTCGTAGACCGCTTCCTTGCGCTCGCGGAGATAGCCGAGGCGCGTCTTTTCTTCTCCGGCGTAGACTTCGCCGGGGAAGAAAAAAACGTAGTAGAGCGCGGCCAGGGTGAAGACGGCGCAGACGAAAAGGATCATAGGGAGCGGCCTCCCTCAGGGGCTAAAGCCCTTGATTCTTGGGCACGATTACGGCCCGGCTGAAGCCGGGCCCTTGCAAAGCTCTCGTTCCTGAAAGCCATTGTAGATCGCGGCTTTTCGCGGGCGGGGGCGCCCGCGCCACACTTGCCACACTTACCATAGCTGATCGTCATACGTCGGTCTCCTGGCGCGCCTTCTTGCGGAACTCGTCGAGATCGTGTTCATTGCCTTGCGGGATGGCGATGCCATCGGCCAGGGCCGGTTCGGGACGGTTCTTCCACGAGCGCACGATGTAGCCCGCCAGGACGAGACCGAATGCCAGGACAAGGAAAGGCATGATCCAGGCGACGCGATTGAAACCGGTGTTGGTGGGCGCGGCGATCACGGTGGGACCGTATTCCTGCACAAAGCCTTGCAGGATCAGGTCGTCACTATTACTGCTACCTTTATCGAGCGCGGCTTGCAGTTGGTCGCGCATTTTGTCGGAGGACTGGCAGCCGACGTGATTGCACTCGAGCAGGACCTGACCACATCCGCAGGTACACATCATGCGGTGGCCGAGGTCTTTGAAGCGGGCGGAATCGTCTCCGGCGCCCATAAAGAGGAAGACGGCGGCGGTGAGGATGAGGGCGTGGAACGCACGGCGGGCTGGTTTTTTAGGCATGGGCCAAACCGGTTGCTTCGCGCGTTGGCCCTCAGCGGCTAAAGCCGCCATTGATTTTGGTGCACCTACGGCGCGGCTGAAGCCGCGCCCCTTCAAAGCAAGCCCCTTCAAAACGCGCCCCTTCAAAGTAAAGTCAAGAACACGATTCGACGTTTTCATCTCAGTCACCTGCTCCCACGTGCGCCGGAGCGCGAACGGGCGTGGTGGCGGCCACCTGGATGGCGGCGGCATTCGGCACGAGCGCTACGATGGTGCCAAAGACCATGATGATCAGGCCAATCCAGATCCAGGGGACCAGAGGATTCAGGTGCGCTTTAATGATGGGGCGGCCGGTCGTCTCGTTCTTGCCTTCGTAGACCAGATAGACGTCGGTCACCAGGAATAAATCCTCGCGGAAGCTGGGATAGATGCGAGGCAGAGTTTGCGGCTGCTGGCTGGCTTTGTAGAAGCGGCGTTCGGGATACATGGTCGTGATCTGTTTGCCGGCACGGAACACGTTGATGATGGCCCATTCGTTGGCGTAGTTGGGATTGTCGTCCTGGGTGTAGGACTGGCAGACGAGGGTGTAGGGGCCGATGTTGATTTTGTCGCCAAATCCCATTTCTTTTTCAACTTCTTTGTTGAAAGGAGTGCCGAGGATTCCAATGACCACGAGCGCGACACCGAAGTGGACGATATAGCCGCCGTAGCGGCGGGTATTTCTGTGGCAGAGCTGGAGCATGGCGGAGACGATGTTTTGGTGCGTTTTGCCGGCGATGACGCGGCCTCCGCGGAGGAATTCGGAAATGACGGTGAAGATGACCAGGGCGGAGAGCACGGCAGCCATGGTGGCATAGAAGAAGGAAGGGTCTTCCCAGGGACGCACGCCGAAGACGATCATCATGACGCCGACGGCTACGGAGCCGATGGCGGGGAAGAGAAAGTTGCGCTTGAGGCTTTCGACGGAAGTCTTACGCCAGGCGAGCAGCGGTCCAACGGCGGTGAGCAGCAGGAGGAGCAAGGCCACGGGGACGGCAACGCGATTGAAAAAAGGCGGGCCAACGGTGACTTTGTGTCCCTGGACGAATTCGGAGAGGATGGGAAAAAATGTGCCCCACAAGATGGTGAAGCAGACGACCAGCAAGAGGAGATTGTTAAACAGGAAACTGGATTCGCGGGAGACCAGCGATTCCAACTTGTGCTCGCTCTTGAGATGAGACCGGTTGGCCACGAGGAAAAAAGTGCAGACGGCGAGGGTCAGCAGAATGAAGACCAGGAACCAGGTGCCGATTGAGGATTGCGCGAAAGCATGCACGGAACTGATTACGCCGGAGCGGGTGAGGAATGTTCCCAGCAGGCAGAGGAGGAAGGTGGCGAAGATGAGGGCCATGTTCCAGACCTTTAACATGCCGCGTTTCTCCTGCATGATGACGGAATGCAGAAACGCTGTCCCAGTGAGCCAGGGCATGAGGGAGGCATTTTCGACCGGGTCCCAGCCCCAGTAGCCGCCCCATCCGAGGACCGCGTAGGCCCAGTGGGCGCCGAGAAAAACGCCGATGGTGAGGAAGCACCAGGTGACCATGGTCCAGCGGCGGGTGATGTGAATCCATTTTTCGCCGGGATACTTCATGATGAGCGCGCCCAGCGCGAAGGCGAAGGGAACGGTGAAGCCGACGTATCCGAGATAAAGCATGGGCGGGTGGATGACCATCTCGGGATATTGCAGGAGAGGATTGAGTCCGGTGCCATCGGCGGGGAGCGAGCCCTGCATGACGGCGAAGGGGTGGGCGGCGAAATTCAGAATCAGCAGAAAGAAAACCTGCACCGAGGCGATGATCACTGAAGCGTAGGCGAACAGGCGCTGATCGGTCTTGTAGCGCAAGCGGAGAACGAATCCGTACCCGGCCAAAAGGAGCGACCAGAACAGCAGCGAGCCTTCCTGTCCGGACCAGAGCACGGCGAACTTATAGGCGGCGGGCAACTCGCGATTGCTGTGATGGAAGATGTAGGCGATGGAGAAGTCGTCGTTGAAAGCGGCCAGCACCAGAACGATGGCCGCCAGCAGTACGGCGGCGAAGGTGGCGATTCCGGCGCGGCGGGCGGTCTCGCCGAGACGGGCGGACGCGGCATCCTTGCCGAACAATGCCAAGAAGCCTGCCAGGAAAGAGAACCCACTCAGGCCGAGCGCCAGGAGCAGCGCAAAGCTTCCAATTTGAGACATCGCTGAAACCCCACTGTATCGTTAACGTATTTTTTCAGAGAAGCGGGTGCTATGCAAACCGCCGGTGAGCAAAGCGCCGGCGCAGGCCGCAGGGCTTCGGCCTGCGGTAGTTCGGGGCGTCGATCGGCCCCAGTCAGCGAGAACGGAGCGAGGGCTCAAATCCATAGGTCTTTCGCTTCGCTCAAGATGACAACCTGAATTCGTGGCGCAAACCTACGCGGCGGAAGGGCCACATTTACATGTATTCGTCTAATTACTTCTCCAGCGGATAGCCCTTTTCGCGCCAGTCGCGGATTCCGCCGTCCATCGAGATGACGTTGGTGTATCCCATAGTTTGCAGGTTGTCGGCGGCGAGCGCGGAACGGAAGCCGCCTCCACAGTAGAGCACGAGTTCGGTTTGCAGATCGGGATACTTACCCTCAATATCGCGCTCGATGATGCCCTTGCCAAGGTGAACGGCTCCGGGGAGGTGGTCGGCCTCGAATTCGCGGTCTTCGCGAACGTCGACGAGAACGAATTTCCCGCCGCGATCAAGACGAGCTTTGACCGCGTCAACACTGGTTTCGCGGACGCGCTGCTTGGCGTCGTTGACAATCTTCAGAAAGCGCGGCGGATGCTGATGAGCCATGTTCGTAAATCCCCCACCCGGAGTTTTGATTCCCTGAGCCCTGGCGCTGCCCTGAGAATGATAGCAGCGAATGGGAACGGGCGCGGTGGCCTGCCGGGCAGGCGGCGGGCTCCGACATGATGACCGACCTGCAAGGACCGATCTGTCAAAGGCGCCGACTTGCGGATAAAATCGAGCAGCGCTCCGATCAACTCTCTATGACGCTCTGATTTCTCTATGACGCTCACGATTCGCCAATCGCGCATCCACTCCTATGGCTGCTACACCACGCGCCCGATTCGCAAGGGAACGATGATTATCGAGTACGTGGGCGCTTACCTTACCTGCGAGGAGGCCGACGATCTTTACGATGATTTTCCCAACACGTATCTGTTTGGACTCGACGGTGGCAAGAAGATCATTGACGGTTATGGAGTGGCCTGCTTCGTGAATCACTCCTGCGAGCCGAACTGCGAGACCGATCAGATTCGGGGAAAAATGTGGATCATTGCGCTGCGCGATATCGAGGCTGGAGAAGAATTGACTTACGACTATAACCTCTACGATGGCGAGGATGATGCGCCCTGTTTATGCGGCTCGCAACGTTGCCGGGGAAGTCTCTATTCGGCCTCGCACCTGCGTAAAATTGCGAAGAAACGCGCTCAGGCAGCGGCGGGCGCGGCTTCGCAGTTGAACCGTGGGGCTGGCGATCGCGCCTGTCCCCAATTGGATTCATGATGCACGCAGGCGGACAAAAGTGTCCGCCCCACACGATCCGCTGCCGCCATATTTCCCGATGCTACAATCGTTCTCGTTCTCGCCAATATTTTGACCGCAATCGCGAGTTTGGAGTGATGCCTTGAACCGCGCTTCCGCCGGCTTGGAAAATATCATCGCGAAAGCTCTTCATCGCGCCCCGGTGGGCGAGAGCGCGTTGCTGGCCTGGCCAGTTGCATGCGGAAGCTCGGTGGCTGACCGGACACGGGCGCTTGGTTTTTCCGATGGTGTTCTGCGGGTGGAGGTTGCCGACGCGGGCTGGCGGCGGGAACTGGCCCACTTGGCGCCGCGTTATTTGGCCATGATCAACAAGTATTCCGCCGCGTCGGTCAAACGAATTGAATTTGTCGTAAAGGGGTGAGACTGAGGTCGTGAAAGTTACGGACAAAGACGTCGCTTACGTGGCGGACCTTGCCAACCTCGATTTGACGGTGGAGGAGCGCGTTCACATGCTGCGCGACTTGAACTCCATTCTTGAGTACATCGAGCGGCTCAGCGAACTGGAGACGAGCGAGGTTGCGCCCATGGCCCAGGTGTCGGACCGCTACGGTGTTGACGAAACGCGGCAGGGCAGCGACCGGTTCGCTTACGCCATTCGCGAGGATGTGAAGGACGGTCTGCGGGAATCGCTGCCGCATGAAGTTGCTGTGGAGAATGCTCCGGACACCGATGGTACTTTTTTTGAGGTGCCGAAGGTGATCGAGAGATAAGTAAATAGAAAGCCAGAAGATGTCCGGGTTGACGATTGAAGATGTTCGGAGTGCGATCGGCGCGAAGCGGACGACGGCTAGCGCGCTGGCCCAGGACTTCTACACACGCATCAGGAAAGAAGATCCGGAGATAGGCGCGTTTCTGACTTTTTGCGAAGAACGCGCGCTGGCACAGGCCGAACGCATTGACGCGATGGCCGCGGAGGGCCTGGCACTGCCGCCCCTGGCGGGTGTTCCGGTGGCGATCAAAGACGTGATGGTGACGAGGGGCGTGCGTACCACCGCGGGTTCGAGGATTCTGGAGAATTTTATTCCGCCATACGACTGCACGGCGGTGGCTCGCCTGGAAGCGGCGGGCGCGGTAATTCTGGGCAAGCTGAACTGCGATGAGTTTGCGATGGGTTCATCCAACGAGAACTCGGCGTATCGCCCGGTGCATAATCCGCGCGACAAGAGCCGTGTGCCGGGAGGATCGTCTGGCGGGTCGGCGGCGGCGGTGGCGGCGGAAATGGCGGTGGCGACGCTCGGCTCCGACACCGGGGGATCGATTCGCCAGCCGGCGTCGTTCTGTGGCGTAGTCGGATTGAAGCCGACGTATGGACGAGTGTCGCGGTATGGGCTGATTGCGTTTGCTTCGTCGCTCGATCACATCGGGCCATTCGCCAGAACGGTGAAAGACGTGGCGGTGGTGCTGCGCACGATGGCGGGGCGCGATCCCATGGACTCGACTTCGGCGGAAGTGCCCGTTCCGGACTATGTAGCGGAACTGGAGAAGCCGGTGAAAGGGCTGAGAGTCGGCGTGGCGAAAGAGTATTTTGGCGAGGGGCTCGATGTAGAAGTCCGGGCGGCGGTCGAGGCTGCGATTCAGAAGCTGGCTGAGTTGGGGTGCGAAGTTGTGCCGGTGAGTTTGCCGCACACCGAGTATGCGATTCCGACGTATTACATCGTGGCCACTGCGGAGGCGTCGTCGAATCTGGCGCGCTATGACGGTGTGCGCTACGGCTTCCGGGCCAAGGCAAACACTCTTTCTGAAATGTACCGGCGGACTCGCGACGGCGGGTTTGGCATGGAAGTCAAACGCCGCATCATGCTGGGCACGTACGCGCTGAGCGCTGGATATTATGATGCCTACTATCTGAAAGCGCAGAAGGTGCGGACGCTGCTGACGCGCGATTTCGACGAAGCGTTCAAGAAAGTCGATGTGATCGCCGCGCCGACTTGTCCGACAGCTGCTTTCAAGTTAGGTGAGAAAGTAAATGATCCGCTGGCCATGTATCTCGCCGATATCTACACCGTAACTGCGAACCTGGCGGGGATTCCGGGAATATCAGTGCCGTGCGGGGAGAATCACGAGAAGCTGCCGATTGGATTGCAGTTATTCGCGCGGCACTTTGACGAGACGACGCTGCTGCGCGTGGCACATGCGTATGAGGAGTCGCGAAAGCCCTTGTAGACCAGGGTCGTCTGCTTAAGCTTCTTGACAATGGAGTCCGGTAGCTCAGGCTTGATAGCCAGATCCTTCGGCACAGTTTCGTTCGGCAAGAGCTTTTCTACCACGTCCTGGTTAGATCTTCCCGGCCCGGATTGGGCAAGGACAGAGAACGCGACCATCACTACCACGAAGGCGAGCGGAATCGCGGCCTTGAACAGTGAACCCATAGTTACAACACCTCGTAATATCGCTCGCCGGCGCATGCGCGGCAGAGGGTGCGCGCGTTGCGCAGAACTTCGCGGCGGAAGTTGATGCCTTCGCCGCACTCGGCGCAGACGACGCGCTCGCCCTTGAAGCCCGGAAATTCCTCCGCGGGGAGTTCGACTTTTACCCACTGCCTGGTGAACAAGTCGTCTTCCGCTATTTCGCGATAGGCCAGCATCTGCTGCTGGTTTTTGCTTTCGATTTCGGGATGCATGGCGCGCGCCAGCGCCTTGGACGATTCCTTGGCGGCGATGCGGATGGCTTTATACCAGTGGTCGGAAGCGGACTCACTCAAGCCCAAGGCGGGCTTGAGTGGGGCACCCGCGCGGGTTTCGAGGTCGACGAAGGTAGCGGCCATCTTTCCCCAGTCACGAAATTTCAGGGCGCGTTTTCCTAAGCGGCAGCCGGTGACGACGGCGATAGCGTCGGTGGCGCAGCGGTCGATTTCTACGAAGGTGACCAGGCGCTTGCGATCTTTTCCGCGCGGGTCTTCGATGCCCAGCTTTTCCAGTCCCAGCATGGCCAGGCGGACGCCGAGCACCTGGCCGGCGCAGAGATGGCCGTGGGCGCGTTCGGCTTCGCGGAGGTAATCGTCGAGGGAGAGCATTTTGTAATTTTGTAATCGGGTAATTTTGTAATTTGGAACTGCGCCACTTTCGAACTCGCCCGAAACGTGCGTGATTTTCAAATTACCAAATTACTAAATTACACAATTACCAAATCCCATTCACTTTCTTCGCCAGCGCACGCCATCTTTGGTGTTCTCGACGATGATGCCTGCGGCGGTGAGTTCGGCGCGGAGCGCGTCGGAGGTTTTGAAGTTCCGGGATTTTCTGGCCGCTTCCATTTCGGCCAGCTTTTGATTGACCTGCTCGTCGGCGAGTTGGGCGGAGCCGGCGAACTCGAGTAATTCCGGGGTGATTGCCTTTTCGCGGCCTTCGGCTCGGGCCCAGTCGAGGATGGCTTTCATCTTGGGCAGGTCATCGTCTTTCAGGACGCCGAAGATTTCGTCGAACCTTTCGAGCGCCGCGAGCAGCGGCTTTATGTCGTCCTGGCGGACTTCGTTCTGGCCAGCGTTCTGGCCAGCTTCGGCGGCGTCGAGCGCGGTGTTGGCTTTGCGCAACATGTCGAAAATGGCGCCCTGGGCTTCGGCTGTGTTGAGATCATCGTCCAGCGCGCTCTTCATTTTTGCGATAGTTTCCTCCGCCAATTGCGCCATCGGCGCGGTCGAACCGGGGCGTAATTGCGTGCTGTTGAGGCGGAAGCGGAAGTTGCGCAACTTCTCCACCGAACTGGCGGCGGATTTCAATCCGTCGAAAGTGAAGTTCAGTTGATTGCGATAGGGCACCTGGGTCAGCAGCCAGCGGATCGACGACGGTTTGTGCCCTAGCAGGATTAGATCTCGGACGGTATAGAAATTGCCGAGACTCTTGGACATTTTCTGGCCCTCAACCAGCAGGAAGCGGGCATGGAACCAGTAGCGGGCAAACTGCTTTCCGGTGAGCGCCTCGGACTGCGCGATTTCGTTTTCGTGATGGGGAAAGATCAGGTCTTCGCCGCCGGCGTGCAAGTCGAAACTGGGTCCCAGTTCCTTCATCGACATGACCGAGCATTCGATGTGCCAACCGGGCCGCCCCGGTCCGATCGACGTGTCCCATGAGGCTTCGCCGGGCTTGGGAGCCTTCCAGAGGGCGAAGTCGCGGGCGCTGTCTTTTTCGTATTCGTCGACGTCGACGCGGGCGCCGTCGGTCATGCCGGCAAAATCCTTCTTTGAAAGCTTTCCGTATTCGGGGAATTTGGCGATTCGGAAGTAATAAGAGCCATCGTCGGTGCGATACGCAAAGCCTTTTTTTGTCAATTCGGCGATGAAGTCGGCCATTTGGTTGATGTGTTCGGTAGCGCGCACCAGAATTGGCTTTTCAATGTTCAAGGTCGCCGAATCTTCCAGAAAGGCCTGGGTGAACTTCGCGGTGTAGTGCTGGACGGTGACGCCGTCGCGGGCGGCGTTGCGAATGATTTTGTCGTCCACGTCGGTAATGTTCATGACGTAGCGAACGTCGTATCCACTTTGACGCAGAAAGCGATAGAGAAGATCGACGGCGATGAAGGTGCGGAAGTTTCCGATGTGGCCGTAGTCATAGACGGTGGGACCGCAGGCGTACATGCGGACGCGGTTGCGGTCGAGGGGATGGAAGTCCTCGATCTTCGCGGAAAGGGTGTTATAGAGACGGAGGGCCATAGATGGGTTCACGAGCGCAGTGCGACCTCTGATTCTAGGGGTGCGCTGGAAAAGGGGTCAACTCAATTCAACCGCTACTCGATTCACAGGTAATCGGAGAAGTCAGGTCGCGACGACGGGTGCATGGGCGCGCAAGCGGTGCTGCACGAGGAAGGCGTAGTGGACGGCGGAAAGAATGGTGAAGATGAAGGTCGCGCGCAGGAAAACCTTGGTTGCGATCTGGACCAGGATGACGGGATCGACGAGAAAGAGCAGCACAAAGAATATGGCCGAGACCTGGGCGAAGGTGTTGGCCTTGCCGAAAATACTGGGGCGGAAATCGCGGAGGCCGGCAATCATGAAGAGCACTCCGCTGATGAGCAGGATGGAAATGTCGCGGCTGAAAACTACGACCGTATATTTCCACGGGACCAGGGTGCGTTGCTCGATGGAGAGCACGAGGAACATGGTGCTGAGCAGCAGTTTGTCGGCGATGGGATCGAGATACTGGCCGAGCAGGGTTTGCTGGTGGAGTTTGCGCGCGAGCAGGCCGTCGAGGCCGTCGCTCAATCCGGCGAGCACGAAGAGCAGGAGGGCCCATTTGAAATCGTGTTTGACCAGGTTGATGACGATGAAAGGCAGAAAGATCATGCGCAACAAGGTGAGCTGGTTGGGCGCGGTGAGGATCTGGCGGAGGTTCACCGCTATTTCTCGCCCCCGGATTTTCCCGCGGCATCTGGTACGGAGGGCGTCAGAAACTCGCTGACGAGCAGGGGAGCGGGATCCTGCCCAGTTTTCTCCGCGAAGCGCTGGGCGAGCGACATGAGGTTGCCCTCGGGAAGATCGAGTTCCATGCGCTCGACGCGGTGCATGGGGAAGAAGACGACGCCGGAGGTGAGGGGCTCGCCGTTCTTGATCTGGGAAGCGAGTTCGTCGAAGGAGGCGAGATCGACGCCGCGCAGGCTGACGCCTTCGCCGGAAAGAAAAAGAATGGCGCCCCAGAATTTTTCGCGCGGGTTGGTCAAAGTGGCGATTACGAGGACGCCGGGGCGGAAGGGGCTGACGGCTGGCGGTTCCTGATAGAAGCTAGTGCTGGGCACGATGAGATTGTCGTCTGAGGGGGAGGGAAAAAGCAAACGGAGTTAGTGCCGTATCCGTTGAATTGGAGACATAGCCAACTGATGAGTTACCGTTCGCTGTCGTGGCGCATGGTCTTCAGATCAATGCCCACTTGCTCGGCTTTCTTGTAAAGATGAGAGCGCTCCAGTCCCAGCGCGCGCGCGGTGTTTGAGATCTGATGGTGATGGCGTTTGAGCTCGGCCAAGATGGTTTGTTTCTCGAAGGCGCGGACGCGGTCGGCGAGGGGGCCGGAGCCGGGCGAGGCAGATTCGGGCGCGGCAACGGAAACGGGCAGGGCCAGCGCCACGGTTTCGGCGGTCACTTCGTCGGAGGTCGCCAGCAGCATCAGGCGCTCGACGGCGTTTCTGAGTTCGCGGACGTTGCCCGGCCACGGATGCTGTTGCAGTGCAGCCATGGCGTCTTCGGTAAAGCGCATGGGTTTCCAGCCGTTGGTGGCGCTCACCTGCAGGGCGAAGTGCTCGATCAGCGCTGGGATGTCTTCACGGCGTTCGCGCAACGGGGGCAGGCGCAGGGGAAAGACGAACACGCGGTGAAATAAATCCTGGCGGAATTTGCCGTCGCGGACTTGCGCTTCGAGGTCGCGGTGGGTGGCGACGAGGACGCGCACATCCACGGAGATGGCGCGCTCGCCGCCAATGCGCTCGACTTCGCCCTCTTCGAGGACGCGCAGCAGCTTGGCTTGCATGGTGAGAGGCATGTCGCCGATTTCGTCGAGAAGAATAGTGCCGTGATGGGCTTGTTCGAACTTGCCGAGATGGCGGCCGGCGGCTCCGGTGAAGGAGCCTTTTTCGTGGCCGAACAATTCGGATTCGATGAGTTCGGCGGGGACGGCGGCGCAGTTCAGAGTGATGAATGGAGCGCCCGATCGTGGACTGCGCTGGTGCAGGGTGCGCGCGACGAGTTCTTTTCCGGTGCCGGTCTCGCCGAGAATGCAGACCCGGGTTTCGCTGGTGGCGACGCGGTCGACCTGCGCCATGACGCGATGCATGGTCTCGCCCTGCCAGACGATTTCGTGCTTGCCGAGGCGGCGCTCGAGGTCGCGGTTTTCGCGTTCGAGGCGGCCGAGTTTCAGGGCATTCTCCACGGTGAGGAGCAGTTTTTCGGAGGAGATCGGTTTTTCCAGGAAGTCGAGCGCGCCCAGGCGGGTAGCACGTATGGCCATTTCGATGTGGGCCTGGCCCGACATCATGACGACGGGGGTGGGCACGGCTTGCGCTTTGAGTTCCTGGAGCAGGGCGAGGCCGTCTTTCCCGGGCATTACCACATCCGAGAGGATCAAGTCGAAGGCTTGCGCCTTGGCCATTTCCAGGGCCTTGCTGGCGTTGTCGCAGACGGAGGCCTCATGACCTTCCAGGCGGAACGCGCGCGCGAGCGAAGCCAGGGTGTTAGCCTCGTCATCCACGATCAGTAAATGCGCTTTTGGGGGCACGGTTATTGACCTCAACTGAAAATGCAAAACCAAATCTACCGCAGAGACGCCGAGGGCACCGGGAAATCGCACGGCAGTTCGATGTGAAAGGTGGTTCCTTTTTCTTGGGTGCTCTCGACCGAAATCTTGCCGCCATGATCGCTCACCACCGATTGCACGATGGCGAGGCCGAGGCCGGTGCCGTGCTGTTTGGTGGTGTAATAAGGGGTGAATAAGCGGCCGCATTCTTCCTCGGTCAGACCGGGGCCAGTATCGGAAACCGAGATTTCAATTTGATCGCCTAGAGGCGCGGTGCGAATGGTCAACTCTCCGCCCTGAGGCATGGCGTCGATGGCGTTGAGGACGAGATTGTGGAGCGCGCGATGGAGCAGGGCGGGATCGGCTGAAATCCGGGGGAGCGAGCCGGGCAAATCGGTGCGCACTGAAATCAAGTGGTTCTGCTGGAGTTGCGCCTGAAAAACGCGGAGCACGGATTGCACTACGTCGTTGACCTGGGTCGGCTGGGGCTGGGGTTGAGGCATCGTGGAGAATTCGCTGAAACGGGCGATGATGGATTTCAGATTGTCGATTTCCGCCAGCAGGGTGGCGGTGCCTTCGTGAAAAACTTCCTCAAAAATCTGGGGCGCTTTGTGTTTGGCGCGCATCAGGTTTTCGACGGTGACCTGCAAGGGGAAAAGCGGATTCTTCAATTCGTGGGCCAAACGGCGCGCGAGTTCGCGCCAAGCGGCCACGCGCTCGGCCTGGAGGGTGCGGTCTTTCTGCTGCACGAGATCTTCCGTCATGCGGTTGAAGGCCGCGGCCAGTTCGCCGAGTTCATCGTTCGATTCCACCTCGACCTTGGCGGTGAGATCACCGCCAGCCACCCGGCGTGCGGCCTGGGCCAACGATACGACTGGGCGGGTAACACGGGCTGCGAACCAGAGACTGGCCAGGACGGCCACGAGAATTCCGAGGCCGCCGACGAGCATGGCGGTGGAGATGATCTCCCTTTGTAACTCGATCAGCGGACGCCGCGAACTGCCCACCAAGAGAACACTCATGAGCTGCTGATTTGGCGAGCCTGGATTCATCGCGCCGTGATCGGCGGGGCTGAAGCCAGGGCCGGTCAGCGGGATGGCGTGAAAAGCTTCGGCGTCCGCGGAATCGGAGGTCCAATGGATGACGGCCTGAGAATCCAGCAAGGTATCGCGAACCCGGGCTACGAGAGGGGCGAGCTTGTCGGCGCCGGCGGCAGGCCCGTTGAGATCAAGCAGAGCTTTAGGATTCCATTGTGCATCCAGGTTCTGATACAGCAGCACGCGGGTTCCGGCGGGGATGTCGAGCGTCGAAAGGAAGCCCTGGTCGAGCTTTTCGCCGCCAATGACGAACAAGGGCAGTTCTCCGAGGCGGACGGTCCTCAGGGCAAACAGACCAAGAGTGGGGCCGCCGGGCAGTTCTTCGGGTTTGAGAAACGCCGCGTTGAGAGGGATGGTAGTGGAAGTGGCCAGTTCAGGAATCGCGGGTTCAGAGTAACCGAATTTCGCCTGCCACTGGGCGGACGAGAGAATGATGCCGCGATTGTCGACCAGTTCGAGGAAGTCAAGCTGCTGCTGACCGGCGAGTGTGCGGGCGGCGCTGACGTACTCGCCGGCGTCGGCGGTGCCGCGATTCATATCAAGAGCGATGCGCTGCACGGTTTCGCCGGCAGCGACGGACTCGACTTTGCGGGCCACCTGCCATCCGCGACTCTGGAACTGGGAGCGAAACTGAGCGGCGACCGCATTGGCGCGGTCCTGATTGGCCTGTTCGAAGGAGCGCCGGATGGTGCTGTAGACCGACACGGAGATAACGGCGACGCAGAGCAAGATGGTTGCCGCAAAGAGGAGGAGGAGTTTTTTGCGGAAGCTCATTGCCGGGCCGCCTGGGGAGAGGATTCGGGCCGCGAGGCGGCTGGCGAAACATCAGCCAGCCAAACATCGGCCAGAGATAATCCCGTTCGGCAGAATTCACCCAGTCGCGAGGGTTCCCAGCCCCGCACACGGGCACTCGCCGCACTCGCCAGGGGCAAATGCAGAAGCGGGATGACCGCTGGTCCAGTGAGCAGACTGCGTTCGGCTTGATAGAGATCCTGGAGAGAATTGCCGCCCGCCGCCGGATTTGAGGGTGGCTGTAATCCCAATTGCCGCGCTGCTTCGGCCAGCGAAGTGGCAGGATCGGGACTGGGGAGCACGGCGCGCATGAGGCGGATGTCCTCGGCTCCGGACAAAGATATTTGCAGGGTGATGCCAACTTCGCGCGCGTCGAGGGCGATACGCTCGGCAATCAACTGGGCTTGCGGGTCGGCCGGATCATAGCTGAGAGAGTAATCCGTGCCGGGTGAGGCGGGGCGCGATTGAGCGAGCACAGCGCGCGCCTGTTCGGGATTGGACTGGGTGGAAAAGACTGCAGTGTAGCCGGTCATCCAGTTGGGAAGGATGCTGGCCGCCGGTTCCCCCGCGCCTTTCAACAACACGGACTGGATGGGCTTGCGATCAATGGCAAGCGCGAGGGCCTGTCGAAGGCGAGGGTCCTGCATCTTGGAATTGGCGGTAAAAACCAGCGCGAGCAACTCGACGGGCAACGAGGACGAGGACGAGGAGTACGAAGAAGGGGAGGGTGATGACGCGATGTGGCGCTGCAAGCCGGTGGTTGCCTGGGGCGCTGTTTCGATCCAGTCGGTTTTGTCCAGTTCGAGGGCGATGGCCTGGTCGCGTAGTGACTTGCCGAATTCGATTTCGACCGCGTTCACAAAAGGACGCCCCGCCCAACTCTCTTCGTTGGCGGCGAGTTTGAGTAATTTTCCAGGCTGCCATTCGGCGACGCGGAACGGGCCAGTGCCGATAGGAATGCGATTTGCGTCGTCGCCGATTGGGCGCTTGAGCAGCAGATTGCGGGGCAAGGCGAGTTCGGCGAGCAGCGCAGGGGCGGGCTTCTCGGTATCAATCAACAGAGCATCCGCCGAGGCGCGCACATTCCAGGCGGAGTGAAGCTCGGCCAGAATCTGAGCGACGGCGGCGGGGGAGGCCGTGCTGCCGTCGTGGAACTTCACCCCGCGGCGCAGGGTGAACTGCCAATGCCGATCGGTCGTATCGCCCTGCCACGCGATCGCCAGCGAAGGCTGAGGGCGGTCTTGCGGGTCCAGCAGGACAAGCGTGTCACCGACGAGGGAGAGGGCGCGGGCAGCGTCCCAGTAGCCGGCGGAAGAGGAGTTCGCGGGAAGATCGAGCGTGTTGGGCGTGGATTGAAGCATGATGCGCAAGGTACCGCCGTAATGCGGCCGGGTTTCTGCCGGCGCCGTCGCGACCATGGTCGCGATCACGGAGGATAGCAGCGCCAGAGCCAACAACCCGCGGCGGATCGAAGGCTGCAGCAGTCGCAGGCAAGTGCCGAGCTTCGCTCGGCTTGGACGGGCGAGGGCGCCCGTCTCGACACGAGCGAAAGCGGGGCTAATTGCCACAAGAAACAGATACGCGATACGCCTCATACCATCCTGTATCTCTCCGTCTTACGATTGCGGTGGCGCCATTGCCGCTGCCATCTGGCCAGAGAGCGGTGATTTGCCCGTCGAACTGCAGAGCGGGGCTGGCGGCTACGGGATCGCGTTCGGGAATCTCAAACGCGCGCAGGGCGTCGCGTTCGGCATCGCCGCGCCCCGGCGGTGCGCTCTCCGAGACGAGTAACTGGGTGGGCGCGCCGCAATTGGAGTGAACGGCGGCCAGATCGCCCCACTTTGCGTTTGCGCCCGGCATGGACTGGTCGGTGACGCCATCCACGAGATGTACCGAGCCGTCGACCGCAGCGATGACCCATAGCGTGTAACCGGAACGCGGAAGGGCCGTTGCCGAGTAAAAAGATGGAACATCGGAGATTCTTCCAATACTCGGAGAGAGTTTTCCGGTGAAGAAATTGCGGGCGGCAGCGTAGACGGCGCGCACGCTGCCGTCTTCGGGTGTCAGAGGCCACGGATCGTCACTGTCAATGCAAGCGAGCGTTAGCGGGGCAGTGGAGTTGGATCGGCAAAATGTTCCGGGCAGGTGAACGTCGAAGAGGTGATCGTGGCGCAAAAGCAGGCGTCCGCGCACGTCGCGTGGAAAGATGCGGGCGTGCGCGATGGGCAACGAAGTTTCGAATTCCCAACGTCCGACTGGACTGGCGGCCGCCTGGCTTGCTGGCGGCAGGCGATAAAGTGTGACCGTGCTGTCAGCGAGCACGAGCAGGCGAGATGCTGCGGGGAGATCGACCAGGGCGGCGTCGAACATCGGTCGCTCTTGCGCGAACAGAAGAGACGCTTTCAGAACGACTGGCAAGGTCGCGGCGGCGGTGGTTCCCGGGGAGGATCGGGGCAACGAAACCAGTGCGACCTTGGTCTCGCCGGAGGCAAGCATCATCTCAGCCGTCCAAACATATTCGCGCAGGCTTTCGGAGAGAACGACTTCGATTGTGCCCACCGCCTGCTCAACTTTGGGGGAGTGGAAGCCTCTGGCATGCAATTCGGCTTCGAGCGCAGCGCGTACTTCACGCACCGATCTGTCGTCGAGCGACGAGCGGTTGGAGATCTGGAGTGCGCAGGCGCTGGGACCGGCTTCGGCAGCGATCTGGCGGGCCAGTTGGCGGGCCGTGTCTTGCAGGGACGACGCCGACAACGGGGATGGCAGAAAAGCGATGGCGAGCAAGGATGAAGTCAGCCAACCAAGCCGCAGACCGCTGGAGGTTCGCGCTCGCATGTGTGGGGTGGGCTGATTATAGCGCGGGATGGAGGGTGGCCGATTCACGGGGAAGGTCTCAGTTCCCGGTTCTCAGTTCTGGTTCTCGGCTTTTGGAAGCACTCATGGATCGGGATGTGCGTCTTGGACCATGTTTAATTGGGTTCGGACGAGCGCTTCGGAAAATCAGGGCGGCGGGCGAACGCCACGCGGACAATCTGTCCAAAGATGAGTTCTTCGATCAGCAGAGAGGTGGCCAGCGAGAATGTCAGACCGCCGATGATGACCAGAGCTTGCAGAATGGTTTCCATAACCGACCCTCGTGTTTCGCAAATGATGAAGCAAGGCAGGCGCCAGAGTTAATTGACTGAAAAATATCGGCGTTAGTGTCGAGGGGAGTTTAGGATGCGTGTCTTGAGGGACTCCGGCGTGTCTGGGGTGACACGACGCCCGTGCCGACTGTAATCCGCTCGGCAATGCGTAGTTTGAGCGCGGGCTTTTGTAACCTGGCTTTCGACTGGCGCATCTCATCCTCATCCTGTGCTAAAGTCTGCACTCAAACGAGAATTCAGCAGAAGGACTGAGTATGATCACACGACTGGAAGACAAGGATCTTAAGCGGCAAAGCCGCCGTCAGCTTCTGAAACTGGCGCCGGTCGCGGCGTTAGGAATTTTTGCGTTTCCGAAGGTTAGCGACCGGTTGGTGGAAGCGGGCGTACATTTCAGCGACTGGGCGGCGGGGGTGCTGTTTCGAACGCAGCATCGAGCGCAGACGTTCGCAGACTCCGAAGTGGTCCCGTTTGAGAAGTTTCCCTACAACGGCTACGACGTGCTCGATCCGGAGGTCGATCTGGAGAACTGGACGCTGACGGTCGAGGGCGACGTGCAGCGTCCGGGGGAATACAAGTTGTCGCAGATTCAGGCTTTGCCGAAGCTGATGCAGAACACGCGGCACGTATGCGTGGAAGGCTGGGATGTGATTGGCGCGTTCGGCGGTACGCCGATCTCAAATTTCCTGACGCTGGTGGGAGCAAACACGGGCGCGCGTTTTCTGGAAGTGGAGTGCGCGGACGACTACTACGAGTCGATTGACATGGCTTCGGCGCTGCATCCGCAATCGCTGCTTTGTTACGAAATGTACGGCGAACCACTGGATCGCAAGCACGGCGCGCCGCTGCGCCTGCAGATGCCGACCAAACTCGGATACAAGCAGGCTAAGTATCTGGAAACCATCCGCGTGACCAGTGTTCTAAAGCCCGGCAAGACCGGCTACTGGGAAGATCAGGGCTATAGCTGGTTCGGAGGACTGTGATGGGGAACGGGGAAGGGAACAACAACGAAGGACGGAACCAAGAAGAAATGAGCAAGGAAGGTGGGCAGGATGCGGGGTCGCCGCTCGAGTCCGTGATGAGCGCCAAGGCGGACGGCGCGGAGGGTCCAGCGGTGGAGAGCGCGGAAGCGAAGGTAGACGAGCCCGTTCTGGTTCGTGCCGCCTACGAGCATCCGCTGCCGATCCGGCTTACGCACTGGGTCAACGCCATCAGCCTGTTTGTGATGGTCGCCAGCGGGCTGCGGATTTTCCGCGCATTCCCAAGTTTTGGCCCGAAGATTCCAGAGAAGGTGCTGCTGGATATACCGAAGTCGCTGACACTGGGGGGATGGCTGGGCGGCGCCTTGCAGTGGCATTTCACGTTCATGTGGTTTTTTGCGGCGAGCGGAATATTGTATCTGGCATACCAGGTCGGCAGCGGCCACTACCGCACGGTGCTGTTCACGCCGCGCGACATTGCGGGGGTATGGCCGATGGCGCGGCACTATTTTTTCTTCGGTCCCAAGCCGCCGGCGAGTGGGCAATACAATCCGCTGCAAAAGCTGGCATACACCTCGACGATCGGGTTCGGGGTTCTGTCGTTGTTGACCGGGATCGTGCTCTACAAGCCGGCGCAGTTTTCCTGGCTGGCGTTTCTGTTCGGGGGATTTCATCTCACTCGCATATGGCATTTCGCGGCCATGTGCGGCTTTCTATCGTTTATTCCCGGTCACTTGATCATGGTTGCGTTGCACGGCTGGTCGAATTTTGTCTCCATGCTTTCGGGGTGGAAACGGGAGCCCGAGTATCAGGAGTAGGGCCAGGACTGGGAGATTGGGCGTTCGGGGGAAGACGTCCGAAGAGGCGATGCGAAGGTACGAGCACTAGAGCGGCCGGGCGGTGGACGCCCGGCTCCTCACTACCGTCCTAGATTTAATGTTTGCACCGTGCCGTATGTCCCGGCTTTAGTGCTTCATGGCGTCGTCGTTCTTCATTTCGTCTTTCTTGGTGGTGTCGCTCTTTTTTGTCTTCTTGGATTTCTTCTGCTTTTTCGACGAATCCTTCGCCATGTCGTTCTTCTTCATGGAATCGTCGCTCTTCATCTGGTCATTTTTCATCTGATCATTCTTCATGTTGTCCTGCTTCATGGCGTCGCCAGACTGCGCCAGGGCCATGGCACCGAACAGCATGACGGTGGACATCATTCTCACAAACATGTTTTTCATAGACAGACGTCTCCTAGTTGTTTTCTGAGTTTGCCGGCCTGATTCCGCAGGGGCAGGAATGAGATGCGACGAGCGGAGGAAAGTTACAGGGTTGGCAGAACCCGGGAGGCGCGATAGGGAAACGAGGACGCCGCCATCGGATTGGAGCTGATGGCGGCGGGCGTTTTTGTTCGATCAATGTTTAAAGAAGCAAGAAGAGATCCGGTCTGTGGGACGTGAACCACTAAACGCCACGCGAGCGTATGCCCACCCTGCGACGCAAGACGCCTGCTACCCCGACCAGGCCGGTTGCGAGAAGCAGGAGGCTGCCCGGTTCCGGGGTGGTGAGCGAGGTGCGTCGATTCCACTGGGCCCAATTGCCGTTCTTGTGAACCAGCGTTCCATGCTGGCCGGACAGAAAAGCGACGGGTGTCGACTGGTAGCCGGAAGCTTGGCCGAGCGTCCCATTGACAAGGACCAGTCCGCTGCCTTGACGGCTCCAGTTCGCCGCTGTCGAAGAGTAAGAAGAAGAGTAAGAAAACGATTGGTAAGTATTGGATGCTGCCAGGAGGACCGGGGTGGCTGGCGCGTGATTTGTAGAAAGTTTCGTCGAAAATTGAGGAGCGTGGCTGTTGGAGGAGTGGAGGTTGACGACAGGGTGAAGGGAATCTACATCGACCGGGATAGAATCCGCCAAAGCCAGCGTGGAGAAGGAAAGGGCTACGACCAGCGAGAAGAGAAAGCGGCGACTGAACATTGGTAGATCCTCCAAAGACAAAGCAAAATTCGACTACTTTCGTTCTGGCAACTCTTCCATGTAGGCGATGCCAGTAGAGGTGCAAACGTAATACCAACAGACAGCTAAACTCGTGCTCATCGCTGCAAGCACTTGCCGATTGGGGAATTGGGAAAGTGAAACAACTTGCAGAATATTATCGGGCGACGGGTGGGACTCGGTCAGCACACCAGAGTGCTAGACCAGGAACGCCGGTAACTTCCAGTAATCGGAAGGTAGTAACGTAATCGTCGTGGTTATGGGCGGTACACGAAATTGCGGTTGTCCAAGAGGTGCGGTTGGGCGGGGTTTCGGCGCGGGTCCAAGCGGGGCAGGGGCCCGGTGCCGTACCTACGGCTGTTGCCGCAGGCGTCGCACAACATCCTCGAACGACGACGGCAGGGCGGATTCCGGAGTATTCGATGCGGGTTGGGGATCAGAGGGTGATGCGGGAAGGTCGTCGGTAACGGTGTAGAGTTGCCCATTCTGCAGGTAGAGCCGGTGCAGTTCCTCTTTATTAAAGGGGCGCGAGCCACGCCGTCCAAAGACGGCAAGCTGGTTTCCGGATTCATCCACAGCGCGGTCGCGATCGATGCCGCGCGAGATGGCAAGAGCGGATCCCGATCCGCGATAGGTGGCGATCAGCTTGGGCGCGGGGCGGGGACTGAATCCGGCGAAATCAGGATTTTGCTCGGGTCCAAAAAGTTGCAAGACCTGCAGGCCATTGCGCCCGTCGGCAATGAAGGCAAAGAGGCTGGAGCTGACCATCCCCAGCTTCACGTCGTTGCTGTCGTTGAGCTTGCCGCCAGCATTGAAGATCTGATCGAGGCGGGGTTGGTCGGGACGTTCGATATCGATAATTGCGAGCCCTTGCTTTCCCGCCGCGACATAGGCGTAGGTGCGGGCGGTGTAGATGTTTCTGGCATCCCCGAGCGGGACGGCCGCGTTGTTGACCGGGACTGGACGGGCGGGATCGGTGATGTCCAGCACTTTGAGTCCGCCGCGATCGACTACGAAGGCATAACGGAACTGCACCGAAATGCCCACGGGCTGGTCGAGCGCGGGAGTGCCAATCTGCGCCGTCAGTTTCGGTTGCAATGGATTATCCAAATCCACCACGACCAGGCCGGCGTCGGAGAGCACGTAGGCATAGGTGCCAGCGAAGGCGATGCGACGCGCTCCATTGAGTACGCCGTCAGGATTGAAGGCGAGAGCGCGCTTCAGGAAATTATTGGTTGGATCGCCATCGAGCAGCGTACCTACGCCCGGGGTTTTCGCCTTCAGATTGGGGTCGCCGACGATGACCAGCCCTTCATACTTGTCGGCGATATAGAGGAAGCCATACATCAGGTGGGCATGCTGTTCTTCGTTTTCCGGGCGATGGGTGCGCAAGGGGTCGATGGCCAGGGTGCTCGGCGACGCCACTGCTTGGGCGTATTTCGTCTTCACGTAGAAGCGCTGCCCGAGGGGAGATACCGGAGCGGTGGTGGTGCGTTCGGAGAAGTCTTTGTTGTCGAGGTTGGCGATGTCATAAACCCGGAGTCCGCCGCTCCCGGTGGCGGCGTAGAGGTATTCGCCGCGAGCCTGCACGTCGAGCACCTTACCGGCATGTTGATGGGCCTCCGGCAGCCGGCGGCCCTGGCGCTGGAAGCGAGCGTAGTCGTCGGGATAGACGACCTTGTCGAAATCGCTGCCGATGATGGCCGGAGGTTCGTCGTGCTGCGCGACGGCGACCGCGTCGTATCCTTTATTTCCGTTCGCGACATAGACGTAGCGGCCCATGAAGTTCATAAAGCCGCCGCCGAGTAGCGTGACCTGAGCCAGCCAGGCGTTGTTGTTGTTCTCGCGCGAGATGTGACAATCGGTACAGGAGCGGGTTTCGCGGGTACGGACGGTGTGCGGCACGAAGGGACTGAAGGCCTGGGCGCTGAAACCTTCGGCGGAGACGGTCTGCTGCTGATAGTAGCTCCAGTCGCGGTCGGCGTTCTGGGAACTGACGAGCACGGCGCAAGCCGACCGGATGGGGGCGACGCGATGATTGGTCACCGTGCCGTCGATGCCCAACATATACATGTCGTCGCGCAGGATCTGAAAGTTGTAGGAAATATAGTTGCGCGTGGTCAGTCCTTCGTTATGGAGCATGGGCGTGCGCTGGTTGGCGGTCTGCTGCAAATGGCAACCGAAGCAGGTCGGCAACCATGCGGAGTGGCAGGAGTAGCAGGTCATTTTCCGATTGCTATGAGCGAGCGACTGGTCGTCTGCCGCCACTCCCCAGGACTTACCGTCGACTTGCATGGTCTTCGCGAGCCGCGCTTTTTCGTTGTAATGGGGACGGCCCGGCCGGATGGTATCGAATACCTGAATTACCTCCCACTCCTGGCCCGGGTTCACCATTGAGCGCTGAAACAGGCGATCGTCTTTCCAGTAAAAGCGGCGCGCATCCCACGGGGTGCGGAGGACTGCGAGGTCGGTGCCGCCGGGAGGCGCCGCCGGACCCGATGTTTTGAGAGAGGCGCGTTCGCCGATGGTGCCATGACAATCGACGCAATCCACTTCGACGGCGTTGCGAGTTTCGCCATAGAGCTTGCCGTTGCCGTGATTGTCCTGGGAAAAATGACAATCTTCGCAGTGCATCCCTTTTTCGAGGTGAATATCTTTCAAATGGACGGCTTTGCGGAATTTGTCGGGGTCATCGGGCGCGATCGACTGATTTTTGTCGTCGAGGAGATTGCCTTTGCGATCATGTTTGTAAACCGCGCGGAAGATCCAACCATGGCTGTGGAAGTCGGCAAACTGGGTATTGTTGAGTTTCGCGAGGAAATCCGGACCGCCCACTTGATCGAGAAAAGCGGGGTCGGCCCAAAGTCCGCGAGGAGCAGCGCCTTCCGGGTTGCGCGCCTGCACGGCGCTTCTCTGGGACTCGCTCGGATTGTGCTGGTGCGCGGGGAACATCTTGTCCGCGTCCACCTCATTGTCCCACCAGGTGTAGCCGAAGTATGTGGCGACCATGTTGGTGCCGGGGTGCATGTGGCAGACGAGGCATTGGCTGGATGGAATGGAGCGGGTGAACTGATGCTTGATGGGATGGCCGGTCTCGGTTTTTGGAATCGTCGGATCGGCGGTGGCGGTCTGTCCCGAGTGACCATAATCGGCATAGGGACCCGAATGTTCGGGCGAACGATCGTTGGCATAGACGACGTGACAGGCGGAGCAACCGCTGGCGCGGTAGTCTCCAGGCTGGTCGTTGGTGCCGGGAAAATAGAGCATGGGATCGAGGAGCCGGGTTTTCTGCAAGCCCAGGAAAACGGGATCGGTGCGCAGTTCGGTTCCGAAGCCGCGGTCGCTCAGTTTGTTGTCGGGACGCCCGGGGTCTTCGTCCAGCAGTGGATTTCCGACTTCCGGCTTCTTCCGGCCGCCACGCTCGAAGACGCGCAGCACGTTGCTGGGCTGGGAAATCTCCCAGCGTTCCAGAGGTTCGAGCGAAGGCAACACACCCTTGGTGCGGGTTTCCTCGGGAGTCGGCGGGGGTACCGAATCGATTCTCTGGGGAGATCCATCGGCGGCATAACTCTCGCCAAAATGCGGGTTTTTCAGCGGGAAGGCGCCGTTGTTGTAGAGGGCCGCGCCCCAGAGCATGGCACCGTGCGACATCATGCTGGTGCGCGCGCGCCGGACTTCGCTGGCATGACAGCCGGAGGAGCCACAGGTTTTCTCCGCCACCCGCAGGTCGCCGGGATTCACGAACTGGATGTACTGCAGGTCCTCCTTCAACCAACGCGTGTAGGAGCGGACGGGGTTCGCGGAGGTGCGCTCGTTTTCGGCAAACTTCGCTCGGGGATGAGCTCGCAGCTTGGCTTCGTCATAGGCAGCCGAACCGGCAGCCGAACCGGCAGCAGAACCGGGAGCAGAGCCCGGGGGCGCGAAGACGGTGGCGTCTCCGGTGTGACAATCGAGGCAACCGAGACGCACGGTTCCGGTCAGGTGCATGGTGGCGCTGTCGGATTTGGTATGGCAACTCACACAGCCGGACGACTTGCGGTCGGCGTCCGCTTGCGACTGCTCCAGCAATTCCGGGGGTTGGGTTTCGATTGACGGGTGGGGCGCGGACGGCGCCTGGTCCTGGCCTGCGGCAGCGACCGGAGGCGCGCCCCAGTGAAGTATCGCCATACCCACACACAGGCAGGCTGCGGGCAACAGCATTGCGCAAAGCGTTTTTCCGTGGCTGTGTTTCATGTTCGTCATCAACTCAGCGAGGACTCCCATCAGAACTGAAATTTAATCCTGGCAAAGGCCGAAATCAGACTTCGCGGATTGAATACCTGCTCAAATCCCAGGGACGGAATCAAACCCGAGGTGCCAGCCGTGATCACGATGTTTTCGCTCAAGGGGGGCCGGTATTCGAAGCCAACGCCCACATCGCCACCGATGCTGTGCGTGATCGGCGCCTGGAACAAGGCGAACTCCAGGGGCTCGGTGCGATCAAAACGCAGGTAGTTGGCATTGACGAAGGCGCGCAGTTTTGGGGTTACGGTAAAGTCCACGCCCGCGTTGTAAAGAAAAAGGCCTGGATTGACAAAGTTCGCCTGTCCTTCGAATTTGCTGGTGCGCAGATTGACCAGAAGGCTTCCCGGGGTAGTGAGGCCGATTCCAGTGCCGGTGAGGCGAATGCCCTGGCTATCCCAGAAGCTGAAAGCGCCGCCGGCAAAGTTCGTATCGTTGACGATGGTGTCGAAGCCGCGGGCGGTATCGTCCCGCTGGGCGCCGAAATGGCGATTGCCATCGCCGGACTGGTAGAGGAAAGAACCGCGGAAGCGTATCCAGTTCTTGTCGACTGAGAGTTCGAGCGCCCCCATTTGCGCATTGATATTGACGCGGCGGCCGGCGAAGGGATTGAAAGTGTCGTGGCCGAGCGCCTGATAGAGCGCGTGACTCACATTGATGGGACCAATATGTCCATTGCTCGTCCAGCCAATGTAGTAGGCATGGATGCCGTGAGTCAGGACGCCGCTATTGACCACCGCGCCGATGGGGGCCGGGCGCACCAGAAAGCCGTTATCGTCGAAGTGAACGGTGGGATCGTCGCGGTTGTAGTGGAAACTGAATTCCGTGGTGTAACCCTTGGCAAGAAAATCCTGGATGTAGATGTTGCCGATGTAAACCTGCTGGTCGCGGGCTTGAAACGTGTTCAACTCGCTGTTGGTGTTCTTCTCCAGGAGATAGAAGTAAGCGAGGTTATAGTTGATGCGGTTGGAGCGGAGGTTGCCGAAGAGGCGAATACCGGGCTGGGCATCGGAAAACAAGAATCCGCGGAAATCACTGTTGAACTGCTGAATTCCGGCTCGAATGGAAACGAAATCGAAGTTGGGGCTGAGGTCGTGCAGCTTGGCCTCGACAAATCCCTCCTGCAGTCCGACGTGGGTGTCGAAACGGTTGGTGCCATCGCGCACATCGACGTTGACCAAGCCACGTTCGCGAGTCTGCAAGAAATTCAGGTTGAAGGCGGGAGTAAAGCGAATGCGGAAATCCGCGGGGAGGAAACTGGTATCGCCGTGAGAGAGGTCGGCGGAAAGGAAGAATGTCTGCGAGGCAAACGCTTGCTCGCCTCTGCCGAAGAAGGGGGCCTCGTTCCCGTTTTCGGCGGAGACTCCGCTGGGGACGGGCAAGCGGCGCACATCGACGCTGGTTTCGCTGGTTCCGGTAAAGTTGAAGAACCAGCGCTGGTTGAAGATGGGATAGTCGCCCTTAATCCGGTTGCGATCGAAAGGATCGTACCAGTGCGATCCGACATAGGGAAATTCGCCGTGTTTTTCATAGCGCTGCCAGTCCGGCATCTCGACGGTCCAGCGGTAGGGTTGCTGGGAAAAAGTGACGGTTGGCGGTGGCTCCTGGATCGGAGCGACCTCGGAAGGAGAGGTTGCGGGAGGCTGGGGCGCGCGCAGACCGGGATAAACGCTGGCGCTCAGGTCGGGTGGTACGGTAGCGGGCTGGCCGGGGAAATTGCGCGCTGGAATCGCCGGCAGATTTGCCGGAGCGCCGGGCATCAATTCCAAGCGGATCTCGACTTCCCGAAGTTCACCGGGGCTCAGCATCACGAGCGCGGGAGGGCTGGGGCCATACCCGGCGCCGTTTGCCGAGATCTCATACTGGCCGGCGGGAAGATCGCGGAGGCGGAATATGCCTTCAGCATCGCTGGCGGCTTCGTAGGTTTTGTTGGTCGCCCGATATCGAGCGGAGACGACGACACCATTGGCCGGGCGACCCTCCTGGTCGCGGACGATTCCCACAAAGGCAGCGGATCTGGCGGAGGTGGATGGTGGCCTGCCGGGGATTCGGCGGACCTGAGCCGCCGCGGGGGCCGCAGTCGCCGCGTTCCAGCACAGGAACGCGAGCGCCAATTGACAACATCCAGACCGGAGAAGTAGATTTCTGTTCACGGCTGCGAAGTCCTCCCGCAGGGCCCACTCGGGACGTACGCAATCGGTTTAAAGCTCCCCAATTCCCAGAGTTCGGAAGTTTTACCACTTGGCGGCCAAGTTTTCAAAGGATATTAATTTTGGGGTAGTGCCTCAGTTTGACTTTATGAAAGATGCAGCCAGCCGCATCCGTGGCCGCGTGCAGATCACGACTGACGGCCACAAGGCTTATCTAGAGGCGGTCGAAGAGGCTTTCGGAGCGGATGTGGATTATGCCCAATTGCAAAAGATTTACGGCGCACCAGCAGAGAACGAAACGCGCTATTCTCCCGCAACGTGCATCGGCTGCGAAATGAAAACGGTGAGCGGCGATCCCGATCCAAAACACGTTAGTACGTCTTACGTTGAACGGCACAATCTGAGCATGAGAATGGGGATGCGGCGATTCACGCGCCTAACGAACGCTTTCAGCAAGAAGATTCAGAACCACGCGGCGATGGTTGCGATCTACGCTGTACATTACAATTTCGCCAGAATCCACAAAACTCTAAGGATCACCCCGGCAATGGCTTGCGGCCTGAGTGATCACGTTTGGAGTCTAGAAGAAATTGTTATGATGGCCGATAGCTACACGCCGAAACCCAGCAAGCGTGGCCCTTACAAAAAAATATAGACGTGAAATTCATTTCAAACGCGATAGATAGACTCCCACCTTGGGCGAAGCTCATTTTTTGGGTCTGTGCAATTATCGTGATCGTTTACAGCATCGCGAAGGAAGGATTTTGGACTATCATCCTCAAAGCCATATTTAGCCCATAGATTTCAAACTGAGGCACTACCTAATTTTGGGGTAGGGGGTCGGTTGAGAATCCGGCGGGCATCGAGTCCGGGGCAAATCCGTGGCATCATTTAGTGGCGACAGTGGCGACGCCATGTGGTTCGAGCGGACGAAACAAGAAAGGAGGCGACGCGATGGAACGTCAGCAAATCAACCGGATAAGCGGCAGAGTGGTAATCGTTCTGTCTCTGGTAGCGTTGCTTGCGGTACTTAGCGGGTACACGCAGCCACCCCAGCCGGACGAAGGCGCGGCGGCACACATTTTTCAGTTGTCCATCGTGGCATTAGCGCCGGCGATCTTGGTTTTTCTGCTAACGGCGGATTGGCGGAAGCCTTGGCGCGGCGCGCGCCCACTGGCGTTTCCAGCCGGCGCATTGGTGCTGGCGTTTGGCGCGCTGTATTACCTCGAACACTATCGGTGATCCGCTGGTGACACTTAAGCGGCGCGGCGCGCTTGGGCCTCGTCGCGCGCGCGTTTCACGTCGGTGACATCGCCCATGACGATCACAATCGTGCCGTCGCGCAAGACTTGTTCGCCCGGAGGATTCATGACAAAAGAAAGTTCTTGCCGGGCGCCGGGGTTCTTCACGGCCAGAGGCACGAGGCCATGACGGGACTTCAGATTGAGATGATCGAGCGACAGGCCGCTCCAGCCCGAGCCTTCCGGAATTTCGATCTGCTCGACGCGCAGGGTGTGCGACTGGTCTTTGAGCATCAGGTCGAGGAACTCGACGACGTGGGGCCGGAGCACCTCGCTGGCGAGTCGCAGGCCGCCGATGCGATTGGGGGAAACGGTGGAATTCGCGCCGGCTTTCAGCATACGGTCGGAGAACTTTGCCTCATCGCTGCAGCGCGCCACGATGCGGATGGACGGGTTCTTCTGCCGCACGAGGAAGGTGATGACCAGATTGTCCTTATCCGCCGAGAGCCCGGCAATCAGGCCTTTGGCGCGTCCGACTCCGGTATGATCGAGCACCGCTTCGTCGGTGGCATCGCCGATTACATAAAGCAGATCGCGTTGCGTCTCGCGAAATTTCTGCACCGGATCCTCGTGGCTCTCAATGACGACATATGGCGTTCCCACGGCTTGCAGTTCGGCGGCGACATATCGTCCGGTGTCGCCTAAGCCGCAGATGATGTAGTGTCCGGTAAGGCCGGCGATTCTTTTTTCCATCTTGCGCCTCCAGAACAGGTTACTGAGTTCTCCCTCGACCAGGAAAGCAGTTACTACGGAAAAGACGTAGACCATGATGGCCACGCCAAACAGCACTACAAAGATATTGAAGACGCGGAGGGCGGGGTTATGGCTGGTGTCCACGACCTCTGAGTAACCGACGCCGGAGAGGGTGATCACGGCCATGTACAAGGCCTGAAGAAAGGTTACGCCGGAGTCGCCCAGCAGGAGGTATCCGCTGACGCTGAGGAACGCTATGGCGAGCAGCGCCAGGAGCGCGTAAGCCAGTCTTCGACGCAGGTTCATGCGCTCTCCTGACCGAAACCGCGCCGTAGTTTACCATTATTGGCGGCGGATTAATGCGGCAAAAGTGTAAGTGGGCTGGCTTAGGGAACAAGTACCCGGCTGATGGGGCAGGGTCATGGCAGCGGGATCATGGCAGCGGGCTCATTGCAGCAGGATCATGGGGCCGCAGTCAGTAGCATCATTGCGCATGCTTTTTGCGGACAAGAGTGTCGCGCCACACTCGATCAGACATAGTTGGGCTGAGGCGCCATCTAACTAGAAATCCGACAGTTGGAGGAAATGGAACGATTGGGCGTCAACGTCGACGTAGAGTCCGGCCGATATCTCTTCGCCGCTTCTTCGTCCATAGTGTTGCAGAGGCAAGAGATTGCGCACCTGCCAGTCTTTGGCACGGAGATCGTTCCACGGAAGGATAATCTGGCCCTGACTACGCCAGTCCGATAAGTTCACCACCACCACATATTTTCTGCCAGCCACCTGCCAGCACCATGAAATCAAGTTATGGCAACTCTGGTTGTCGGGCCAGCCCCGCTGTTGGCAAAGGCGCCACTCGCCATGGGGCAGGTCGGCGGAGCGCACTGCCTCCATCAGATTCTGGTAGAAGGATCGCAACGATTCATCTACTGCTTCCTCCGGACATCGCCCCAGGTGCACGCTCAATCTGATCGTGGACCCGGTAGATTGTCCTTCTTGCAAGAGTTTGGCGCCGGGCAGAGTCATCAGCGCCACGGCCGCAACCCGGTTTCGAAGCGGGGGAAACACTGCAGCCGCGCGCGGTTCATCGTGATTCTCCAGGAACCGGATCAGACGACGCTGATAATCGACGGATGCAGAAAGGTGTTCCCGGAGTGGTTCGGCATTCCCCTGTACCAGCCGGTCATAGAGGCGCTTGTCATAGCAGTAATCAAAACCCTGTTGCAGCAATTCCCATTCGAGATCCCAGTAGGCCTCGGCGACAAAGAGGAAACCAGGGTGGACTTCGCGGACTTGAGGAATCAAATTCCGCCAATACTCCGTTGCGGGAGCGGCACCTGAGCGTCCAGGCCAAGTTCGGCTGAAGATGCTGTTGATCAGGAGCATTGCCATGTCGCAGCGCAGGCCATCACACAGGGTGGCGATGGCGCGCACAGTGTCGACGGCGGCCACCCGCAGCGCAGGGTGAAATGCGTTGAGCTGTGCCGTGTCCGGCCAGGGCGCAAAGTAGGGATCGCGACCGTGCGCAATCATATTCTCTCCAGCTTCGAAGAACGCGTGGGGATTGCGTTGCCAATCGTCGCGATCGCCGCGCACGAAGTACTCCGGATGCCCGGTGATCCAGGGATGATCCGGAGCAACATGATTGGGCACGAAGTCCAGCAGCAGGCAGAGGCCCCGTGAAGCAAGCTGACGCCTGGCCTCCGCCAAACCTTGAGGACCACCCAAATGGGGGTCGACAGAATAGTCCGCGATTGAATAAGGAGATCCCGATACGTCCTCTGGCAGGAAGTCAGCGAGTTGGCCCCGGCACTCTGCCAAGATGTCCGCATTGTGTAAGGAGATGCGGCGCGCGAGTGCGCTCCGTCGCCAGACTCCCATCAGCCAGACGCCATCAGCGCCAGTGCGCGACAACTCATCCCAGATATGTCCGGGAACATGGTCGAGAGTAATTTTGTGTCCGTAACGCGCGCTGAGACCGCAGAGCCAAGTCCATGCATTGATTTCAAGAATCCAAGGTTGATCGGGCCAGTCAGGCATCGAGTACAAATCCTTGAGGGCGAGTGAGTGACGCACGCCTAACGTGTGTCTAATTCCGCGTAGTGATTGAAATTCATAATCGCAACCTGGTCTTTGCCGGGAAGGTAGAAGCCGAACTTACCCAAGGTAAAATTCGTTCCGGGCGCGCTAAACCTGTCGAGCACCAGCCAGTTGCCCCCTTCCTTAATCTGGCTGACAATTTCATTGGGCGCCACGTGAATCCGTATTGCCTGGAAGGCTTTTTTCTGGATCTTATGTGGGATCTTTATTTCTCCCGTGGCCGCGCCGTTACGAACGGTGGATCGGTAGAGGAAATTCTCATCCATCTGGAACAGTACGTACTCGGTGGGAGCTGTGTAGTTCAAAACCCACTGCAGGCGTTTGCCTTTTTGCAAAGCGGCGGAAAAGGAGAAGGTTCCCGACGTTGGCGTAGTGCCAAAGAGCACGAATCCTCCGCCTTTGTGAACGTAGGCGTTCTGTTCCAGTTTCCAGCCCGACGGGTCGTCCCACTTGGACATTCCGTTCGGAGCCAGAGGGAGGTCGACGCCTTTGGATTGCCCGGCGACGACCTCTACCACTTTCGTCCGAGTCATATCATCAGCGGTACGAGCAGTAATTGTGTAGGTGCCCGGCGGCAAGTTCATGGTTGCCCCGTTGGTCGCCTTGGCGGGCGGATCGCCAGCCCGGTTGAGGGTCACCTGCGCATCCGGTGGAGAGAAGGTAATGCGCAACTCCCCGGTCGAGGCTTGTAACTGAAGTTCGGGTGCTGTGATAGCGGTCTCGGCCCCGGCGGTAAAGTGCTTCTGTAGCCTCCGGGGCTCGAAGCGGTCCCTGCGCAGCACAATTGCGTGGTCTCCGGGGGCGATGTTGGGAAGATTCAAGGTTCCGTCGGGGAGCACCGTTCCTTCCAGCTTATCGTCGACGAAGACCTGCGTTCCCGGGGCTCCGCCACGGATTGACAAAGTGGCAACCCGCGGAAGCGGGGTGAGGGTGAAGGAAACCGTACTCTGCTCACCCTTGCGAATCACGGTCCTGTGCTGGGCCACATTCTGAAATCCGGGCTTGGACACCGCGACCGTATATTCTCCGGGAGTAAGATTCGGAATCCGAAGCTGGCCGCCGCGGGTCAGTTCCTTTCGCGGTTTTCCGTTGACGAACACCTTGACTCCGTCTTCGCGCGTGGTAACCAGCAGATTGCCTATGTTCTTTCCCGATTCGAGGAAGGTGGTAAGGGAGGGAGCCGCGCCGACATCAATGCCCAGCTTGTATTGATCGTCGGCGAGCTTGATCAGCAACTCGTGAGCGCCGGCCGGGACGCTTGTCAACTCCAAGCCGTCCGGTGAAAGTTTGGCGGATGGCTGGTCATCAAGACGGACCTCCGCATCGGGCTCGCTGCAGTAGACATGAACACGAGAGCCAAGATTCGCGACCACTACCGCCATGACGCGGTTGGCGACGATGGATCCAACGACGGCCGGCGGAGTCCCCACGCTGGTCGAAAACGAGAACGAGGCGCTGCCTTGGGGACCGTCGAATTTGAGTTTGTGGTCGCCTGCCGCGATGCCTTCCAGCGCCGGTTGTTCTACAGCCAGATTGATCGCCGGCAAATCGTCGAGCGTAACTCGGCCGGCGCCAGTATCGGACGAGAGTTTCACCATCGGCAACGCTGGTTGCAGCGTCAAGTCAACGGAATTGGGCGAGCCAGCTTTTGCCTCGAACGAGACGTTCCCGGGTTGATATCCAACCAGATCAGCTTCGATTTGATATTTCCCCGCCGGCAGGGAGAGTTGTAGATCGGAAACGCCACGCACTTCATCGTTGACCCGAATCGTCGCGCCAGGAGGCGAAGTATGAAGATGCACGGAAAGGGGACTCGTGGACGGCGGAGGCAATGTTTTCGAGATTTTCTTGCCACGGAAGGACAACCCGACCATCATTAGTACAATCGCCAACGCCGCCGCCAGAGCGAGATTCCCACGCCCGCCCCGCATCCATGTTATGAGCTGCGACAGATTCAGGGCAGGGAATTTCGCCGGGACCTTGCCAGGAACATTCATCCGTGGCGGCGGTGCGGGTGGAATCACGCGAGGGGCATTTCGCGGTGGCAGTGATGCAGGTTCGTGGACTGTCGGAACTGGACTCGGAGGTGGCAACTGCGGACGCGGCGGTTCTGCGAGGGGAGGTTTAGCAGGTTCCGGAATCGTAGAGCCTTCAGGTTTCCCAACTGCCTCTCTTGGAAGACCGGGGGGAGGGGCGACAGATGTATCCGACGGCTGACTGGGTGTGAGTGAAGTAGCGGTGCTGGGAGGGGTCGTTTTGCCGGGCTTGCGGAGTTGCGAGTTCGACTCGCGGAGGATGGAGATTTTCTCGGTGAGTTGTTGTTTGAGGGAATAGATTTCGGATTGGAGTTTGGTGTGGTGGCGGTAATTTCCGGCGATCTGGGCGACTTCGAGGAGCATCGATTGCAGG